>JAEEGJ010002180.1_pt1 | contig 125518 bp, 121 predicted proteins | sample 8958761 | NCBI WGS metagenome assembly JAEEGJ01 (sample SAMN16246546, study PRJNA631951) | gut metagenome | biome: gut microbiome; feature: rumen; material: RS-attached | host: Bos | place: Iran: Karaj | collected 2018-10
CTTTAACAAAGAAGTCAACATGTCATGCATGGCTTATCTGGAGCAATTGAGGATCAATTTAGCAAAATGCGAGCTTCAGTATGGAAAGCATACGATCAGTGAGATAAGTGTAGGTGTCGGATACAGTGATACCAATTATTTTTCAAAGGTATTTAAAAAGCATACAGGCCTGACACCTTCGGAATACCTGAAACAGCTGAGAGGTCTATGCTGATTTTTCTGTTTTTCGTGCTCATATTTCTAACCATAAAAGATATGGTTATATATGATTATCTTTAGGAGGATGAAATATGAGAAAAACAATTATCTTGATAGTTTTTACGTTAATAGCTGTTTTATTCACAGGATGTGCAAAAGAAGCTCTCCCATCCGAAGGTGATGTTAAGAATGAGATTAAAGTCGTAACTGTCGAAAAAGGAATGATCCCACAGGTTATAGAAGAAAACGTAACCTATGTATATAAAGATGATTCATGGCAGGAAACAGATTCTAATATAACATCATGGAAGTGGGCAGACGACTTCATTATCCAGGATACGGTATGGATAATTGAAACAGGTGATGCAGCCGCACTGTATTCAGATATTGGCTTATCCTTTAAAGGAAGACCGGCAGTTGCATATCTCCACTTTAAAGCCGATCAGAGAGAAACCTCAGCCTCAATAGGTGAAACCGTAGACAAAACCCCGAAGATGGATATAACTATAAGTATCAGCTGTGATATCATTTTTGAGTGTAACGGCGAAAAGTTCTATCTGGAGGGAGTGAAGGTATTAGGCGGAGAATGCTTCATGGATGGAACATGCAATATGATGGTCGATACAGGAGACGGTCATATAGGTACCATTTATGTTCCAGCCGATGTCAAGAAGGGACAGTGGAGCGATTTCAGGAATGCAATGCCATCAAGTGAAGATGCGCTCATGATGGAATCAAGCACGTTTATCAAAAAAACAGCATTTGATGACCAGATATCTTTAAGTGTAACATCGAAAGATGTAAAAGACGGTGTATGGGACGATAAGATAACCAATACAAACTACGGTGAAAACCTCTCACCCGAACTACAATGGGATCCGGTTGAAGGAGCAACGAACTACGTTGTAGTAATGATAGACGGAGCATGGCTTCACATGGATGTATTCACAAGTGAAACTCACCTTGATGCAGGAGCGATAAAAAGAGGTTCCAGAGGTGATCAATATGTAGGGCCATATCCTCCAAGCGGTACACATACATACTCTATCTTTGTATTTGCACTCAAAGATGAGTCCGGAAAAGTAAAGCTTTCATTTGATGCGGGCGGAAACAGCATCGATCAGATATACACTTCTTTAAATGTTGATAAGAACGGTAATTCAGGAAATGTTATAGCTGTCGGCAGACTCGACGGAAACTATACTCATAAAGATTAGCGTTTGAGGTTGGAGGTACTGCTCCCAAAGATAAGGTGGTTATCCTGTACTATACTCCCAGTGATAATACTCCACATGTGGTAAAAGCTGCTGTGAGAAATGACGGAAAAATAAAGGCTACTTTAACTACATGATAGTTAGGTGATCATTCAAAGAAAAGATATAAGGAAGATATTAAAGCGGATATCATAAAGCAGAAATGATTGAAATGGACCAAGCCCAAGGCCGAGTCCATTTCTTTTTGTGAAAGAGCACAGAAAACATCAGTTGTTGTCTACTATATCGTATAATGTTTTGATCGCGTCTATTCCTTCGCAGGGATAGTCGGGTTCGATGTAGTCACCTTTTGACGGATCTATTCGTGTGTAGTATGCTGTCGAAACTGAAAGCCACATTCCGACATCATTAAAATAGAACTGAGTGATCTCGCCGCAGGAGTTGCATGATTCCGCTGGCGACTGACCTATTACCTTGCCGAGGTTATTGTCTGCTACCATTTCAGTAAAAAGCATGGATGACGAAAATGAATCCTCATCTGTAAGCACATATAGATCTCCATCAAACTCAAGCTCAGAAATTCTCTTGTTTTGGGTCTTTCCACCCTGATCAAATGTAAGATAGTTCCATCTTATCTTCCTGAAATTGTCTCCCTGATAATATGTATCCACCTCCAGATACTTAAACAGTTCATTTACTACATATGTGTCACCGCCCGGATTTCCTCTCAGATCGATCGCAAGATTCTTAATGTTTTTCTTCTTAATCTCAGTAAACATCTCACGAACCACATCCCTGTAGTGAGCACTTATCTGGCAACGCTTAAGTGTAAGTACAGCCAGACTTTTTTCTTCGTTTATCTCGTAATAAACATAGTCATTGTTATCATTAGATGGCAGGTATTTTTCATATAGATCATAGTATTCATCAGAAGTTATAAAATCATCACGACTGTAAGTGCGGGATATTTCGTCACCGTCTTCGTTCTTCCATATGACTTCATAAGGTGTATCAACACCGCACAGATCCAGACTAAGCAGGCTTTCCATATCTACATCGATATGACGCGTTGTTTCGTAGGAATAGTAAGGCTCTATAAGTTCCTTTAGCCTCTCCTTAGTCATACCGTTTATAGAATATATGCTGTAGCCTTTACTCTCCATCTCGGGTCCATCCGACAAAAGCACAGGATCCCACGAGTTAAATGTTGTATGTGCATCGTGGATCTCATGCAGGATGCTTTTCACACCACGCACAAACTCTATCCTCGAAACCGTATCTTTTGACTCAAGGTAAACTCTGACCTCATCATACTTTGCCATAACCTCAGGCGACAGTCCGTCAGCGAAAGATACATGATACTTTCTAAGGTACTCCATAACATCTTCAAGCATATTGAGAGCATCTTTTTGCGTGAGGTTGGAATTCTCATAATAATTTTTCGGCCTGCCGGACTTGTGGCCGTCACTGTTCCAGTACGGGCAGGCATATGCAAGAAGTATACACATGGCTGCAAAAATACCGGTGATGATCACTGTAATCCTTTTTGCGGCTTTCCCGCTAAATGCCTTTTTAGCTATAAGTAAAACAAGAGCTGTATCCGTTACTGCTGCGATAATCATGATCCACTGAGGAAAATCCTTCCATATCAGCAGTATATTAAGCGGGAGTATGCCAAACACAAATATATTTATTATAATGACAGCAATAACTGCGAAAGCCTTTTTTAGTCTGTTCATTGTAAGTATTCCCTTTCCCTTAAGTGATCATATTCTCTATGAATATTATATATGACTTTACAAAAAAAGTCTTTAAACCGTTCCTGTTTAGGTCTTAACTATTCCTTAACCGTCCCGGTATAACCGGATCTCATCAGCTTTCCGGGAACAATAATGGCATGGATAGTCTATGAATCCTATGATATTCTAGAAACAGAATCGGAAATACCATAAAAAGCCCAGGGCTTTTTCGTACCTTATACAGAACGAGTCATTCATACATTAAATGTGAGGAAAGAATAATGATCAAAACAAATCTTATTATAATAATATGCGCTATCATGCTTTCAGGCTGCGGTACACAGCAGGGACAGGTATATACACCTGAAGATGTGGTTGAGATATGCGGATTCGGAAAAGAAAGAACCAGAGATTTTACCATGGCAGGTGTTGAATCAGTTAATGTCATGCCGACAAAATCTTCGATCGATGATCATTTTGATCAGATGGATTTTTATATCTTTGATTCAAGATCAGCTGCAAAAAGGGCATTTAATAAAACTGACTACTGGTTTGGAGAAATCGAAGAAGAGGGCGATGATTATCGTAAAGGATGGGTTGCAGATGTTTGCGATGCAGAAGTCGAGGAGTATGAATATCTGACCGGAAACATGATAATCGTCGTGCAGACACAGGTCGTTTCCTGCTGGGCAGAGCCAATTGAACCTGAGGAAGATAATGTTATTATCAAAGATAAAGCAGAACCAAAAGAAGCTGAAGAAGAAAAGGTTGACTACTGGAGTCAAAGCTATCGCGATGAAGTTATAGAACTGATGAGAGCAACTTTCAGGTGATATGAGATACATAATGCTTAGCATTGTGTTAATCTGAAAGTTGTCATAAGGTGCAGAATTAAGATAATAGATGGATATTGACTTTCTCCTATAAACAAACAATATTTAGGAGAATAGAAAGGAATAGGAGCATTATGAGACATTTGGGGGCAGTTCATACCGGACTGTTCCCGATTAAAATGGAATATGAGACATAACAAAAAAGAAGCCGGTAGCTTCTTTTTTTACGTCATGATTTACGACAAAACGGTTGTGAGCGTTTTCTGTTTAGCATATAATAAGAATAAGTACATGAGTTGATAGATTTCATTTTGTGGGGAGGCTATTATTGTCAGAAGCATATATTCCACCGTTTACAATGACAGAAGAGATTACTAATCTTGTTATAGAGATCGCAGAACTCACCGGGGCAATGACAGTATCACAACAATTGTCAAAAAACCCTAAGCTTAGACGTGAAAATCGTATTAAATCGATTCACTCGTCCCTGGCGATCGAGCAAAATACACTAACGATCGAACAGGTAAGTGATGTGATAGAAGGTAAGCGTGTCCTGGGCCCGCCTCAGGATATCAGAGAGGTTAAGAACGCATATGAAGCCTATGAGATCATGACTGGTTTAAATCCCTATTCAGTAAAAGATCTGCTTAAAGCTCATAAGATCATGATGGAAGGTCTTGTGAAAGAGGCTGGTACATTCAGAAGCAAAGGTGTAGGTGTCTATGCCGGAGAGCAGCTTATTCATACAGGTACACCGGCGAACTATGTTCCGGATTTAATCTGTCAGCTGTTTGATTGGCTGAAAAAATCGAAATTGCATCCACTTGTAAAAGGCTGTATTTTTCATTATGAATTCGAATTCATACATCCTTTTGCTGATGGAAATGGGAGGATAGGAAGGCTGTGGCATACACTGATCCTGGCCAAGTGGAAGGAATTCTTTTTATGGATACCCATTGAAACAATAATTCATGAGAGGCAGGACGATTATTATAAAGCATTGAATGCGTCCAATACCGATGGTGAATCAACAATATTTGTTCAGTTTATGCTTGAACTTATAAGAGACCTTTTTAGGGAGCTTTCTTATAACGGCAGAATAAATAAGAAAAAAACATTGGATGAGAAATTGCTTGATCTGTTGAAGGAAGATGGAAATCAATCGGCAGCTAGTCTTGCTGAAATGGTAGGAGCATCGCCAAGAACAGTGCAAAGAGCTTTAAAGCGGCTTATGGATGATGACAAGATCACTCATATAGGTTCGAACCGATCCGGCCATTATGTCGTAAGATAGGCCATAATAAATGTCGTAATGAGTGGCGCAATAAATGTCGTAATAAAAAATGAACCCGGATATGTGATGGAAGGTGCAAAAAAATTTATAAATCTTTTATAAATCAAGTGGCTAAGGCCTCTTGATTTTGTTTTAAAAAGGGACTATAACACAGGTAGAACGAGATAAACGAAACGCCAACTGAATATAGGCATTCCGCGAACTTCCCTGTTCTCAATTTTTGAAACTAACGGAGGAAAAGACAAATGACTACTTTGAAAGTACAAAAAAGAGACATGGAAACAAAGGCAAAAGCATTAAGAAGAGAAGGTTTTGTGACCGGTAACCTCTTTGGCAAGGAGATCAAGGGCTCTGTACCGCTTAAGATCGATAAGAAGGAGGCCGATCAGCTCTTAAAGACATGCTTAAAGGGAAGCCAGCTTTTTGTTGAACTGGATGGCAAGAAATATGATGTTCTGCTAAAAGAGATCGATTATGATCCGATCAAGAAACAGGTTCTTGAACTGGATTTCCAGGCACTGGTTAAAGGTGAGGTCGTTCATTCTGTAGCCGAGATAGTTCTTCATAACAGGGAAAAGGTTGTTGACGGCATACTTGAACAGCTTTTATCGGAAGTATCGTACAAGGCATTGCCTGAAGCTTTGGTTGACAGGATCGATGTCGACTGCAGCAGCTTAAGACTGGGTGATACACTTAAGGTAGCTGATCTCGATATAGCCAAACACAAGGATCTTACGATTCTAACAGATCTTGAGACCGCAGTTGTAAGTGTTGTAGCACCGCACAATAAAGATGTTGAGCAGGATGGCGAACAGGAAGCTGCAGAGGAAGAAACTGAGAAATAACATACAAAGGATATTTAAGGCCTGTTGTCTTATGACAACGGGTCTTTTTAGTTGTCAGCTAGAGAGAGTATGGATAATAGTGTGCATCGATTTGACTGCTCAACCATTTTGGGATATTATATTAGTGGGATAACCCACACTGAAGGAGAATGATATGGAAGCGATAGTTAAAGAATATGATGCAAAGATAGATGCAAAAAAAAGGATAACACTTAGAGGCTCTTCCTACGATTATTACCATGTAATAGAGTTTCCAAACGGAAGGATAGAGCTCGAACCCAGAGTGCTTGTTGAGCCATTTGAAATATCAGAGGATACTTTGAGAATGGTAGATGCTTCTATGGATAATCTGAAGAAAGGGAAAGCATCGAAGCCGATAGATCTCTCGAGCTTTGCGGAATAAAACACGTTTAAGATTCGAATGGGCATTCCGGAAATGCAGGATTTTGGGGATGATCTGAAGAAAAGAGTTGAAGATGGTACAGCCAATAAGAATGAGGTGGCTCAGTATAATAAATTAGGAAGAGCTTTCTACCATCTGTCGATAGATCCATATTATCCCGGACTTAGTACGCATGAGATAACTGAGATGTCAAATAGGTATGGGGAGAGAGAATTGATCAACTGGAAATTAAAAATGCAATTTACGATGAAAAAGAAAATGTATGTGACACTGCTAACAGTGTTCATAATGGTTTTGACAGCATGCGGACAGAAGGATGACTGGCTTTCAAAACAGGGAATAACTATAACCGATCAGAATTCATTCAAGAGCTTCACAAGCACCATATATCGTTATGAAAAGGAAGACCCATCAATAAGCTATACTCTTGGAGAGGTAGAGATCCCTATGGATCTTAGTATAGAAGAGACAACAAAGGACTGTGAAAGAGGGTACAAGAAGGTCATACTCACAACGCACATGGATATTTCAGTAAGCGGAAAGGAAGGCCTTGTATACTATATCAGTCCGTTTGACAGATATACCGGAACGGAATTTTTCAATCCCGAGCAGAATCATGCCTATGAACTGACTATTGAGTATGACGGGAAGGAGTATGATATCACATCGACTGAGGGCACAAAACTGGATGAAGATATGATGCTCACACGTATCATCACGGTTGACTGTCCCAAGGACTATGACGGAACGGTCTTCGAGGTAGGCTATGCAACCATCGAGATGCTTAACGAGTATAAGGAATCGGAACTGCGTCACAGGATAAGAAGGATAGACGAGATGCCTTTCTATATCACAAACGGACATCAGTACTACTACTTTACCGTTGATAACAGATAAGCAGGTTTGATGCCATAATGCGAGGTGTTGAAATGACCGCTACCACAGATAAGATCGCAGGATTCAAACTGCAGGGAAATGTCCCTGTACATATCCGATCGGAAACAGAGATGGAATCGATCGATAAAGAAGCCGCAGACGGTTATTTTAAAGATCAGAAAAAGAAGCTTGATCTTTTCCTTAAGCAAAAGGGATTTGAAAAGTATAAAACAAATGCTTATGCAAGAAGGAATGAGATCGATGTCCTGGAATATATCAACCTGCAAAAAGAGCAGTATGGCTCAAAGACATTTACTGTAAACTATGCATTGATCCCCTTATATGTTCCCCATTCTTTTTTGTCATACGATCTGGGCGGCAGGCTGGGAGAGCTGATAAGTGACAGGGATATCTGGTGGGATTATTCTGATGAGCAGATCGCTGAAGCAAGCTTTATAAATATAATGGATGCGATAGAAGCTTTCTTACTTCCGTGGTTTAAAGAAAGAGAAAACAACGAGACACTTAAGAAGGAATTGCTTAAAGAAGAACAGAAACGAAAGAGTTATGGCGGCCGATTGTCGGATATACAGTCAGCCTGGCTTAATGTGATAGACAGCAAGGAAGATCACTTTGAAATAATAAGCTCAAATACAGCTGTATTCAGACTGCCAAAGAAACTGCATTAAATACATAATCACATCTCCTTTTGGTCCTGACCTGAGGGAGATGTTTTTTATTCAGTCATGATACCGGAAGAGGTTTACAGAGAGGATATAAAAAACAGCACGGAAAGGATGTTTGCTTTTTTAGATAAGAAATAAATATGACATTAAGAAAGTCCACAGATCAGTGATTTGCGGGCTTTTTTTCAATAATAAGAACAGTTATCTGCTGACCGGACGTACAGTCAGAAAGTATTACACTTGGATGGTATAATGATTAAAGCTACGATGATAATATCAGGGAATATATAAGTCGATTGAAAAACAAAATGGTGGAAGAAAGATGAAGAGACAAAAAGGATTGAGCATAAAGATCATTTCAGCCCTATATGCTGTTACTGCCATATGCATCCTTACAGTAGCGATAGTGTTTAACGGTTATCGTCTGTTTGAGAAAAACGTAAAGGAAAACTACGAAAAGTATGCGACAACCGTGCTTAACAATGCCTACGGTATCACACAGGAGCATTCTTTCGGTGATATGATAGCAACGCGCACGATGCCCGAAGAATATGAAGAACTGCGTGAGAGCTTAAACAAGATCAAGGAAAACTCTGAGATCAAATATCTGTATGCCATATATTTTGATGATATCAATGATATCAACAGTCTTACATATGCTATCAATACAAAAACGAGAAAGGAGATCCTAAACGGCGCAACATACACATACCTTGGCACGCCGTGTGAGGAGGGCAGTTTCGAACAGGAAACACTGGTCACACTTCAGAATGCCGTAAAACACCGTCTTAAGGAAAGCGGCGTTTTATACGGACATTCAGATGAATACGGCCATATGTTAAACGGATATCATGTCGTATATGACAGCAAAGACAATGCGGTAGGTCTTTTGTGCGTTGAGATAGAGATCAATGATATAAGTGAAGAGATCCGTCTGTACTTTCGTTCCATAGTGGTCTTTGTCACGATCTTTACCATACTGATCATCATCTTTTATGTAACAAAGATCGAATACTCTCTTATCTATCCGATCACCAGTATCACTGATTCCGCCAATGATTTTATTAAGAATCTCGGCAATCAGGATGCTATGGATGAATGTGCAAAAAAACTGGGCAGTCTGGATATATCAGCAGAAAATGAAGTTGGAGATCTATACAGGACTGTCAGCAGGATGGAAACAGACATGGCAGATCAGCTGCGTGACATACGTCAGTATACGGAGAATATCCTGAAGATGCAAAACGGTCTCATGGTCCTCATGGCGGATATGGTCGAGGTACGTGATTCCGATACCGGAGCACATATACAGAAGACAGTTGCCTATGTACAGATCATCCTGGACGGACTTTATCGAAAAGGTTATTACAAAGAACTGTTGACTGCGCAATATATGGAAGATGTTGTTAAATCCGCTCCTTTGCATGATGTCGGTAAGATAAATATCTCTGATGCGATCCTTAATAAGCCAGGAAAGCTCACAGATGAAGAATTTGAGATCATGAAGACACATACCACGGCAGGTATGGCTATAATAGACAAAGCGATAAATACGGTGGAAGGTGAGAACTATCTTCGTGAAGCACGAAATATGGCAACCTATCATCACGAACGCTGGGACGGCAAAGGATATCCACAGGGGCTTAGCGGTGAAGACATACCTCTGTCAGCACGTATCATGGCTGTTGCGGATGTCTTTGACGCATTAACCTCTGCCCGTGTATATAAACCGGCATTTCCTCTTCAAAAGGCTGTAAGCATTATCGAAGAGGGCAAGGGTACACAGTTTGATCCAAAGTGTGTGGAAGTGTTTATTGAGGCATTGCCTGAAGTTGAGAAGGTACTTATAAAATTCTCACCTGAAGCCATGCAGTGATCCATACAGTAAACCCGAAGTCTGCCGAGTACACTGTACCGTTGACACTCCACACGACTGAAGTCGTGGGATTCCTGCTACCTGCCACTACATAGTGGCTGACCAGTCCATTTCCGGTAGGTCGAAGTGCAAGGTATGGGGATGCCATTACCCATCGCAGGGCAGAACATATAGTTCCCTACGCAGTATGCCTGATATCTCTATCGCCGGCATACTCAGTTGAGTTGCAGATGTTCATGGCTCCAAGCACGTCCCTGTGTATGTGGAATCCACATTTGCAGGTATAATTCCTGTCATTGGCATGATGCATACGCCCGCAGACAGGACATGTCTGGCTGGTGTATGACGGGTCTACATACTCAACCTTGATTCCTGCAAGCCTGGCTTTATACTCTATGTATTGAGAAAGCCTATAGAATGACCAGTTATGCAGGCTGTGATCGTTTTTGCGACTTGTTCTTGTCGTAGAGCGGATATTGGAAAGACGCTCCAATTTTATGACTTTGACATCATGTGCAACTGCTGTTGCTATGATGTCATGGCTTATCTTGTGATCGATATCTTTCATGATGCGCTGTTCTTTGTTGTTGATGCGTACCACAGCATCAATGTGTTTTGATCTCTGCAGCTTCTTACGAAGATAACTGTAATGACGGCGCATATATCTGTTCTTACGGCCATTTCCGTAGAACCTGACGCTGCCATCAGAGATATAAGATACCGCGGGACATTTGATCCCAAGATCAACGCCCATGATATTGCCATCATCAGGATATTCGGGTTCAGAAACTTCGTAGACGATCTGGGCAACTATCTTACTGCCTTTATATACGATACGCATGGTCCCTAACTTTGCATCAGCCAGTATCTGTTTTTGCCTGTCTGTCAGGGATGTGCGTACAGATATGCGTTTTGACCTGCCGTCTATGATAACAGGGAACTCGATGTGATCATCCCTGATCCTGAAATTCTGGTTATTGATATAGCAACAGGGCCGTCTTAGTACAGGGACGGATTGATCCTTTTCCCTGATGGCAGAACCTTGTTTTTCGAGTTTCTTATTTTTGGCAGAAACCTTGCGGCAATCCTTCTCATATTTCCTGATGATGGACTTTGCATCGCGGATGCACTGGTTTGTCAAAGCAGAGGGAAGGTTAGCAGCTACATCCGCAGTTGTATATCTGCTGATAGGCTCAACATTTAGAGCAACAGAAACAAGACTGTTAACGGTCTTTATATACTCGTTCATAGTCTGGGTGATAAAGTCCTTTTGCTTATTAGTCATGTAGAGTTTTATTGTTTCTGATAGCTGCATATGTTTGTCACCTCAAACATATTATAGCAAACATACATTCGATTAGCAATATAAAGTGGGAAAGATCACGCTCTCATCCCACGGTTAAAACCGTGGGCTTTCCCGCTTAATAATTGTTGTAAAGTATGTATTGTGAAGATGATACAAGATAATAACTAATCCCGATCCATTAACTCTATACCAAGAAAGGTCAAGGTGAGTGTTGTTCACTTTGATCTTTCTTTTTTATTGTATATGTGAATAAAAGTTTTCACAAAGTACACAGAAATTCAATATATTGAACACAGATTGGTCATAGTTTAACAGTATATTTTTCATATAAGGTAATTGAAAACCCTTTTTCTCCCAATAAAATAGAGTTATATGACAAAGAAAGACGAAGAGAGTGTTGTTCTCTTCGTTTTTCTTTTGGGTGAAAGACCGGTGGCACGGGTTGACATAACTTGACAATAATTCCATAATCTTAGTTTACATAACAACAAAAATGTGCATTTCGTGCACGAATTTCTGCATTTCGTGCACAAATCCACACAGAAAACAAAATATATGGTATTGTTCATTTGGGTGGTAATCATATATATAAGCAAGATGAATTTAGAGCGGACCGGTAAAACCGGTCTGTTCTTATGTGGGGGATAAGTATATCTGTCTTAAGGACATTAAAGTGAGGAGCAAATATGAAAAAGAGACTTTTACTGATCACAATGGCAATGACGTTTGCACTTTGTTCGTGCGGTGAGTACACAGCCACTGAACCTGAAACAAAAGAAGAACAGGTAACTGAGAATAAGGAGACTGAGACTGTAGCTGACACTCAGAGCACGGAAACACCTGTAAGCGCAAATGAAGCCTGGAAAGATGCATACAGTGAAATTGTGAACGAATGGGATAAAGAGCATAAGGATGATCAGACAGTCGGTTATGAACTCGCATATATCGACGGTGATGACATACCGGAACTTGTACTTTTATGCGATGACGAGGCATGGTATGCCGTGGATGTATATACGTTTAACGGGGAAGCCGCAGTCCATATCAGTAACGATTATGATGAAAGAGAATCTGAGTATTTTAGCCCCGGATGTCAGGGAAAGGGTGATGCATATATTGAAAAGTCAGGCATCTATATGATGACTAACGGTATGATGGGATCATCTTTCACAACAGGTTACATGTTAGATGGTGATAAACTTACAAAGATATTTGAGTATTCGTACTATGATGCAAGCTGGGATGAGGAAAGCACAGACCCGTATTCCTACTCGTTAAGATACACTCCTCTTGGAAAAGAAGAGACGGTTATAGAAAAGAGTATAAGTGAAGACGATGATTACTATGAGGTGGATAGCATACCTGAAGCAAAAGAGCTTGAGGATGAGTTCGGTTTTTCGTTTGCATCAAAAAAGATACTTGGCACAGAGCAGATGCTAACGTATGATAAAATAGTAGAGGAATTAAAGAGTTCATCCGCAAACTAGGAAGATTCGGTTGAAATATCAAAATGACCGAATTAGTCAAAATGCGAATTTCGGCACATTTTGATCAAAACCGGGATACGGTATAAAACTGACAGTCACGTATAAAGCCTCTGAAACAGCGCGGTTAAGCGCATGACATGTGTGTCACAATGAAAAAGGCGAAAATATGAAGAAAAAATCTGATATGTACTGTATAATCTCACTGCTCTGCATGTTTGGAGTACCGATAGTAACCTTTTTTATCACGGGCCTTTTTGCTAACGGAGACATCTCGATAGCAACAGCAACAGCCAACATGACGGGGAGAATGATAAATTTCGCAGCCTACATCGCGGCATGGGTCATTGCGATACAGACAAGAATACATTATAAGGACAGGTTCAGCAAAACACTTATCATTATCTATAGCATTCTGTTAGCTCTGATAATCATCGGGATCATTTTGCTGGTCGCCGTTCTCGCGGGTATGACCAAGTACTGGGGATAAGATTTCAAAGACTTTCCGGGATAAGACGGGAAGTCTTTTTCTTTTTTGCTGAAAAACACCCTGATGCAATGTTATAATCATATGGAAGGCTTTTGTTTTTTAGGAAGAAGAGGCTGATATGAGTAAGGGAAGAGCGCTTTTGGAAACGTTTCTCGTTTCTGTTATAATCCCCGTAATTATGTGGTCTGTATCGATCTTTGCACTGACACGGTTTTACAGAGGTTATCATATCGTTGTTATGGCACTCATTCTGGCAACCGTTTTATATGTGACTGTCGTATTCAAAAGACCAAAAGAGCTGGGAGGCTGGTTTGTATTTTTTATGGCGCTTTTCAGCTGTGCGGTACAGTTTGTCGCAGGGATGCTCATGATTGTGCTTATCATACCGGATAAGCCGTTTGGCGGTGAGGGTCATCCGAACGGCGATGCGATCCTCTTACTGGTAATGCTTGTACTCGAGCCTTTTATATTAAACATAGGAGCTTTTGTCATATGGCTAATAAAAAAGATCATATGGCTTTTTAAAAAAGAAGATTAGCTTAAAGGGAAAAGAGGGAGATCAAAAATGAAAAAAACACTTATTTTACTTTTGTTAACGGTACTTTGCGTCACGGGATGCGCCAAAAATAACGATGCGGATATAACAGGAGGTTCAAACGATCAGGCATCCGTTTATGTTGAACCCGAGATAGAAAAGATACCTGAAAGCGAAAAAAACAAAGAGACCGTAAAGGAAGATACTTCTGATAAGAACATCACCGAAGACCAGGCTCTTCTGGCAATCAAAAACTACTGCTATGAATCTAATCGCGATCTTAAGGATATGGAAAAGTCGGATGATTATACGATCTACTGGGAAGTGGTATCGAGTGAAGAGAGTCAGATAGTCGTACTGTTCAGATCATATACCGGGGCTTTGGTCAGATACTATATAGATCCTGTTTCGGGAGATACATATGTGACAGAATTTGTAGCCGGAATAACGGATGAGGAAGAAAGAACAGACGAGAGCTTTAATGTGAGAGATTATCTTAATGACGGTGAAGCTAAAGACAGCTCAGTTTCCATAGAGGGTACCTGGCAGACCGCTTCCATGGGATATGAATCTGACGGTGACATTCAGCCTGAATACTATGTACAGTTTACGGATAAAGAGATTAATTACGGGCATATGAAGGAAAGCGAGTTTGTTCTTGATCATGCCGATAAGATAAGTCTTATTGAGGAAACATCAAACGGATACAGAGTTAAAGCTGAGGGGCAAAACAATGTAAAGTATACTTATCAGACAAGCGAAAGCGATAAGGATGTTCTGGAATACTTTGAAACATGGGATGAAAATGAGTTTCCCGATATGTACAGAGGAGGCGCATCCCTTTCAAAACAGCTAAATTAAAAAGGAGGATGACAATGGCATTAACTGATATGGGTGAAAACAAGAAACTTGGTTTCGGGCTTATGAGACTCCCGAGAGTGGAAGGAAATGGTGATGTTATAGATGTTGAAGCTACCAAACAGATGGTGGATCTGTTCATGGAAGCAGGCTGCACATATTTTGATACGGCCTGGATATATCCGGGAAGCGAAGATGCCATGCGACAGGCACTTGTTGAGAGATATCCAAGAGAGAGTTATACCATTGCAACCAAGAATGCCGCATGGGCCGGATGCAAAACAAGAGAGGATGCCATCGAACAGTTTGAGACTTCGTTAAGACGCACCAATGCGGGTTACTTTGACTATTACCTGCTTCATAATCTCGGACAGAACAGGACGGGAGTATTTGATGAATTTGATCTGTGGAACTTTGCCTTTGAGATGAAAAAGGCAGGAAAGATACGTCATGTGGGTTTTTCTTTCCATTCAACCGCAGAAGAGCTCGAAGAGATACTTAATGCACATCCGGAAGCTGAATTCGTTCAGCTGCAGATAAATTATGCAGACTGGGAAAATAATGATGTCCAGTCACGAAAAGTCTATGAAGTCGCAAGAGCCCATAAAAAGCCCATTGTCATAATGGAGCCTGTAAAGGGCGGACTTTTAGCAGATCCTCCCAAAGATGTAAAGGAACTTTTAAATGATGCCGATCCCAATGCTTCATATGCATCATGGGCCATCCGCTTTGCGGCAAGTCTCGACGGTGTCATGGCTGTTTTGTCGGGAATGACCACAGTCGATCAGATGAAGGATAACCTTTCATATATGAAGGATTTCAAGCCCTTGAGTGAAACGGAAAAGGAAGTTGTCGATAAAGCAAGAAAAGCAATTGAAGCAATTCCCATCGTACCCTGCACGAGCTGTGATTACTGTGCAAAGGTATGTCCGATGAACATTGGTATCTCGGGAACATTTAAATGCTTAAACATCATAAAGCTTTACGGCAACGTTAAGAGAGCTCTTCATGAGGAGACGTTCTGTGTAATAAATCCCGGAAAGAAGCGCGCAAATGAATGCATTAAGTGCGGTGCCTGTGAAAGAGCATGTCCTCAGCACATAAAGATCAGGGATACGCTTGATGAAGCGGCTGATCTTATGATGATGGATCAGGTGTGAATGATATGAAAAAGATCATTTTGTATTTTGTATTTATCATAGCGACAGTACTTATGCTTGCGGGACTGTTCATTATCTTTAGGGGATCGTTAGAGATGTTTCCCACTAAAGAACAGACGGGAAAGGCAATCATCCTGGGAGTGATAATTGCCCTGACCGGAACTTTGATAAACGCTGCAAGTATATTTGTTTATAAAAACATGGACAGATGATCGTTTTGGGTCATAAAGACTGACCGGACACATATGTCAGATCGGATAAATACGGCATTTCTCGCTTTGTGTCGTGTTCATCCGACTACCATTTTGTTAAGATGTGTCCGGAAAGGGGGAGTAGTTATGGATCCTGTCAAAATAGGAATGTTCTTACGAAAGCTTCGTAAGGAAAAGGAACTGACACAGGAGCAGTTTGCACAGGAAGTGGGTGTTTCCAACCGTACTGTCTCGAGATGGGAGAACGGTACAAATATGCCGGATATATCTCTTTTGGTGCAGATAGCGGATTTTTATGAGGTCGATGTAAGGGAACTCATAGAGGGAGAAAGGAAAAGCGAGACTATGGATAAGGAAGTAAGAGATGTTGCCACAAAGATGGCGGATTATGCAAGTGCGGAAAAAAGCAGGCTTTTAAAAACAATCCAGGGGATCAGTCTTTTGGGTGATCTGATCCTTGTTCTGTCTATCATATGGAAGATAACAACTACGGATTTTAACAGTGCTGACCGGATATTCGGTGTCCAGTCCATTTATATATCTGTACTGTTACTGGTCATAATGGCTGTGATCACCCTGTATGTCACGGGGGCTCTGGAAAAGATCATGAAAAACCGGATACTCTATACCGGGATAAAGGTCGTGACGATATCAGGCATCGTACTGGGTGCACTCTATCTGATAGTGCTCCCGACAGTGGCTATAGGAATGCTGATCTTCAGTTCAGTTATAGAACATCCGCAGGTCTATGAGGATGTAAACAAGTATAATGAATATATGTCTTTCTCACGTGAGGAAACATATGATGATGAATACTATAAATGGGACAAGTTTGGAATGGATGAGACCATCTGGCCCGCGCAGATAACAGCTGACATGTCTGTTGAGGATTTTACAATGGTCTATTACAATCCGTGGGACAAGCAGTATCTGGGATATCTTGTTGTAGACTATAAGCCCGAAGACTATGAAAAGGAAGTTGAAAGACTGCGTGAGTATGATTCATCGGAATACGTTGGATATTATGGGGTAGAAGCCGAGACATCACATGAGCTGCTCGCGGTTAATGCGGATGAGTATCATGGTTTTGTATATGCTCTTACAGACGGGAATAACCGCATCATCTATGCAGAACAGCTCTTTTGCAACTATTTCATGGACCTTGATTATACTCAATACATGCCACAGGAATATCTTCTCGACGGCTTTAACGCAAGACAGGGCAATCCATACCGCAGTGAACAGTTGAATGAAAAAACAGCCTTGCAAACGAGTGATATCAGCCGTAAGCGAGTAAAATTTCAAATTAATAAATTGGGTGAAAGAAATGTATATAGATAACACAAAAGAAAACAGAGCTTTAAAAAATGTAGTTTCTTCGATGGCTATCGAAGAAATGTATTTTAGTGAAGATTTTATAAGAGAAATGCTTAAAGTAAATAAAGGTGAGAAGACCACAGAGGAGTTGAGACAAGAGTTGTTGAAAAAATATGTCAGATGCTAAGAATTGCTATCCTAATTCGGATGTTTTTATGAAATGGAAGCAAAGTGAGAATTGTATTTGCCAGAAAAATCGCTTGGAAAAGTGCGTTATAGATAAAGAAACATGCATGAAGAAGGTTTTCAATTCTTTTAAAATGAGATAAGAATGATCACTGAGCGATCATGCTCATCATAAGACCGAAAAGTACGATGAGAGCACTCTGTATGATACAGGGTGCTTTTTCTTTGGTTTGCCCAAGGAAACTATTGATTGGTATTGATGGAAAACACAAAAATCTCAAAAGTGGGTAAGTTTTGAGAGAGAGAATAGCATAATTGGGAGTATGAGATATTCTCCCAAACAGAGATGCAAATTGGGAGAAAATGAATCTCTTTGGGAGAAAGACATTTCAGACGATGAGACAATTAGATTATTCTTATCTTGCGGCTGACAGATGAAAACTTGTGATGTTTACAAAGCTATGCTCTATGTATCATATGGTGCCATTAAAAGATCAAGGGGTAAAACTTCGGGAATTAATAATATAAACCACGAGTTTGTAAAAAGTAGTACAAATAAGTAAGGTAAAAACGAAAAGTTGGAAAATCCGACATATAATGTTGTGAAATCTTTCTTTATGTAGTATAATACATGTGCAGGCATGAAAGGAGGATATGTGATGAGAGCATTATACGAGAGAATAAAAGAAGCCAGAACAGAACTTCACTTGTCACAAGACTATGTGGCTAAGTTCTTGGGTGTTAATCGCACAGCGATTGTAGAGATTGAATCGGGAAAGAGAAAGGTATCAGCAGATGAGTTGGGTAGATTCAGCGAATTGTTCCAGATTCCAGCAGATGAATTATTAAATGGAAGAAACACAGAGATGCCTGTACAGATGTTCGCTCGTAGATTTGGAGCATTAGATGAAGTTGATCAACAGGAGATTTTAAATCTGATTGAATTTAAAAGAATGATGAAAGAGAGGATGTAGTTTGGCAATTGATTTTGAAGAATTGGCAAAAAAAGGTATGTCAGCTGATCAATTGGCCAATGTTTTTCTACGAGAATACTTTGGCAATAATGATATAAACTATCCGATTAATCCATTTCAGATGTTAACGGATTTGAAAATAGCTTTTCAGTTAAGACCGTTCAATAAGTATGAAGGAATTTACATCCCGGCAGAAGACGAAGAAGATTTTCCAATAGTGGGAATAAATCTTTTAAGACCAATTGTAAGACAAAGATATACAGCTGCACATGAATTATGCCATCATTTAAAAGATGTGCATAGTGGTTTTATTTGTGTATCTAATGCGAAATCTGAGATTGAAAAATATGCAGAGAATTTTGCGTCAGAACTACTGATGCCGACAGCGGAACTTGAAAAGCAAGTGCAGAAATATGATAAAGACGGTTATGTTGATTTGGATGGAGTGCTGTTAATAGCAGATTATTTTGGTGTTAGTTTCCAATCATGTTTGTACAAGATTGCATATCGCTTACACAGGATTCAAGGCGATACAGATGCGGAAACGCTAAAGAAATCAGCTAGAAAATATAAGCCTGCTGTTAAAAGAAAAGAACTAGGCAAATACGATACTGTTTTGTACGAGCAGTTATTTGACGCATTAGGTGACAATTTTAGATTTAAACCAACAGATTTTGCGCGTCAGAAATTTAAAACGGAGTATGTATTCCATGATAGTAGATTAGAAGGTATCGATATCGATATGGAAACAGTGGCCTCGATTGTAACGGATTTGCGATTCCATAAACAAGATAGTCCATATTGTCGGGAAGAAAATCAAAACATTATAGAGGTGGCTGGCCTGACATTTGTATATGATTATGCATTTAGTGAAGCTGAGAGTGAAATCAGTATTTATGATGCGAAACATTTGAATGAGCAACTATTTTCTACTGCTCCATGCCCTGAAAGTGGGGGGAGATACAGGGAGGCAAATACCCTCGTGCTTGGAGCTAAGTTTGAAACTATTGATTACCATAAAATACCGGAAGAAATGTATTTTTTGAATAAAGAAATTAAGATTTTGATGGATGAATATGAGAAGATGCCGCTGAGCAAATATGTTGAGCGTGTAATTCAGATTCATCATAGAATGACGGTAATTCATGCATTTCGTGATGGAAATGGCAGAACTACCAGAGCGTTTGCTAATATGTTGCTGTTGAAACGAAATGTGTCTCCAGTTTTTTTTATAGACAAAGAAAAAGATGAGTATAAAGAAGCTTTGAAGGTTGCAGATTTGACAGGGCAGTATGATATGTTGTATGAAAGTTTTTTTAAGTCAATACTGAATTCGTTTGCAGCATTATCAGACTTTAGAATGTAAGCCTTTGGAAAAGAAATATTGCTAACCGACATATTTAAGAGTCTTTAAAGAGGATTTCGAGCCTTTTAGGAAGACAGAAGAATGATCACTGACCGATCATGCTGACCATAAGACCGGCAAGTACGATGAGAGCACAGAAGATCTTATAGCCGATGTTCTTTTCTTTAAAGATGAACTTCCCGCACATTATAGAAATGATACATGCGGACTGCTTTAAGAGTGTCATGATGATGACTTTGGATTCGGTGTATGAATTTGCGATAAAAAGTGCCTTGTCGGCAATGAAGAACAGGAAGCTTAGTATCCATATCCATACATTCTTCCATACCGATGAGCTAATCTTTATACGCCTTATAACAAAGTAAAGGCCGTAGAAGACAACAAGATAGAGCATGTACCAGAACTGCAGCTGGGATGAATTGATATCTCTCATGTAGATCTTGTCGAGACATCCCGATATGGCATTGAAGATGCATGAAACAAGTACCATCCATACATATATGGGTGGTATTTTTTCTGCCAGTAATGAATCACTGTTCTTTGAACGTTTCTTTATCTCGGGATAGACTCTTAAGAACACAAGACCAAAGAGTACAAGGATGAGCCCTATGGTTGAAAAGACAGTTCCCTTCTCTTTTAAGACAAATATCCCGAATGCTGTAGAAAATAAGATCCTTGATAGATCTAAAACTCCGTAGATACTTATGGGGATATTGTCGAGTGCCTTAAAAGAGCATATCCATGCGATGAATATGACAAAACTCTTTATGGCGATGAGAAAATAGTATTTTACCGGAAGATCGTGTACAGCTTCCTTTGCTTCCGGGATACAGAATAAAAATGCCAGAAAAGTATATACAAACAAAACCTCCATTACGGAGTTCTTGGTAAGCGCTTTCTTTTTTACAACATCACGGAACCCCTTAACGATCCCGTAGAACAGAACAAGCCCTGCCCAGAGCATGGTTTATGATCTCCTTTATATTTTTTGACCCGATTTCTGATTATAGCACTTTAAACCGAGCTTTCCACCTTTTTTTGACATTAAGATGAAAAAAGCGGCGATTAAGTCTTAATCGACTATGTTTTCTCTTAAAAAAGGTATATCCTATTTAAAGGGGATCATACAGGTAAGGTATGATAGGGAAAAGATGACAGAAAAGATATTAAAAACCCAATACGGAGATGTACATTACTGGATATCCGATCAGATAAGCAATGAGAAGGATACCATCTTTTTTATGCACGGGCTTTCGGCCGGTCATGAGCTGTTTGTCATGCAGACAGATCATTTTTCAAAGGATCACAACGTGATCGTATGGGATGCGCCTGCTCACGGAGCTTCACGTCCGTATAAGGATTTTACCTATGAAAAAGCTGCAAAGGATGCAGCAGAAATATTAAAGGAAAACGATATAAAAGAGGCTGTATTTGTAGGGCAGTCGATGGGCGGATTTATCATACAGTCAGTGATAAAGCGTTTTCCCGATATCGTTAAGGGATTTGTTTCTATAGACAGCTGCCCGTTTGGCGATAAGTATTATTCAAAATCGGACAGATGGTGGCTAAGACAGATTGAATGGATGAGTAATCTCTACCCTGATAAGTCACTCAGAAAAGCGATCGCAAAACAGTGTACAAGGTGCGAAAGATCATATCTAAACATGCTTAAGATGCTCTCGGTATATGATAAAAAGGAACTCTGTCATCTCTTAGGTATCGGCTATGCAGGTTTTCTTGAAGACAACAGTGATATAAAGATAACGTGTCCCGTCATGCTGATCGTCGGTGAATATGACAAAACAGGAAAGGTCATAAGTTATAATAAAGAGTGGGCAAAGGATCTGAATACGGATATCAGATGGATAAAAGATGCGGCACACAATTCAAACGATGACAGACCCGATGAGGTTAACAGGCATATTGAGGAATTCTTACAGATATGTTCAGATAAATAAATTATGTAAACCGTATATGGGGAGGAAATATGGAAGAGAATACCAATGAAACAAAACCGCAGTGGAAAGGATGCGTTATATTCGGACTGATAAATATAGCGCTGGTCTTACTGTGTACGAAGCTTAACATCATAATGGTAAGTGCGGTAATGATACTTTTAATAGTGATCGGAGTTGCAGTAACGATACAGTCATTAAAGGAAGACTGGCGTGAGGGCTTTAAGGCATCCGCCGTCGGATGCGTTATCGGCCTTTTGTTAAACTGCTTTGCGGGTGTCTTATATATATTTAACATCCTTTCGGGGCTTATCGGTATGCTTGCGGGATTTGCAAAGTAGATCCCGGCTTAAAGCAGTTAAAAAAGAAGGATAGGATGGATAATGGAAAAAGAAAAAAACAAAGTTCTTAAACTCATCGTATCATTTGTCTTTCTCATATGGTTTGTGACATCCCTGGTGTTCATAGTGTATTTTGCAAAGAAGGATCAGGCGGCAATGTCTGTTATGATCGCAGGCCAGTATTTTCTGGTGTTTGGTATCATTGCGGTTGTATCGGGTATCACAAGCAAGTCCTTTAATCCGATATCACTGATATTTCCGGTTGTCGGAATAGGGATGATGGCAGGAGGGTTTGTATATCATTACGGCAGCAGCGCAGCCGTTGAGCTTCTTGAAAAGTATCTGCCTGATCTGTTTTTAGTCATATTCTTTGTGGCAGGTGTTTTGATGATAACAGTCAGCTGTTACAGCACAAGGAAGAAGAGAACAGACTGCACATATGTGATAATGGCTACCTGTGTTGATGTAGATACGCAGTACAGGAAAGGAAGCAGATCATACTGTCCGACTTATGAGATATATTATAGAGGAGAGACTTTAAGGCTGTGTGACCACCTTTATACAAACATGGATCACATAACGGTCGGAGAACAAAGAGAGGTTCATATAAATCCTGATGAGCCGACAGAGTTTTTTGAAGAGAAGAGAGAAAAAATGAAGACTGTCTTTATGTGCTCAATGGGAACAGCCTTTGCGGTAATATCCCTGTTTGCTTTGTATATGTATCATTTTGTGTGATATCAGAAACGGAGGAAAACAATGTTAATATCTAAATTTGGAAACTGCAGTGATAAAGAGATAAATAAACTGGAAGAAAAGATAGGGATAAGGCTTCCTGATCTGTATAAGGATTTCCTTATAAGATACAACGGAGGAGATACTCCAAAGACCAAAGTAAAGATAGGAAAAACATCGACCAATGTCAGGGGATTCTACGGCCTAGGAAACGTATCGATGAGCTTTGAGGAACTTGATCTTAATGAATGGCATGACAGAAAGATGCTTCCCATCGCAGAGGATTCCTTTGGAAACTACTTTTCTATAGATAGTAACGGAAAGATATATTTTTGCGATCATGAGAAAGTATACAGTCCTGTAAGTGTTGCGGATGATCTTAAGAAGTTTATCTTGCGCTGTAAGAGCGATGAGATCAGTGAGACTGCAAAGAAGACCGTCGAGGAAAGAGAAGCCTACATGATCTCAAAGGGAAGAGGACATTTTGTTACCGACGGACTTAAAAAGATGTGGCAGGATGAATATGATAAGTATTCCAAAATGGTTCAGGAAGAAGTAAAGATCTGATAAGAACCAACAGTATCCATGACAGATTTGCAACAAGTGTATCCTTATTTGCAACATCTGCATGCACATATGGATATACAAAGACGATTCCTATATGATCGGGATAAGAAGATCATGGAGGGATCATATGAGAAAAAAGATATTCATTTTACTGTCGGTTTTATATGTATTATTTGCTCAGACATTTCTGTCTTATGCAGCAGGCAAAGATACTGCCATAGATGGACGCATAGAAGAATTCAAAGAAAAGACAGGATGCAAAAATGTAAGCGTTGTCATAGTGGATAATGATGATACCTTTGTTTACGGTGATGAGGATGCGCTCTATCAGATCGGATCCATGACAAAGGCATTTACAGGTCTTGCCATTCTTAAGCTTGAGAAAGACGGTGCTTTATCCGATGATGACAGGATATGTGATATTCTTAACGGTTACGAAGCATACTTTGAAGGTGAAGCGTGTGATATAACAATAAGACAGCTTCTTACACATACTAGCGGATATACCAATAAAGAGTCTGTATATCCATCGGCTTCTAAAGATATGTCACTGATGGAATGGGCCTACTCTGTATCGGGAAAGGAACTTGAGTTTAAACCTTCAGAGGGATATGCATATTCCAATGTGAACTATAACCTGTTAGGTGCCGTGATAGAAAAGGTTTCCGGTATGTCCTATGAGGAATACATGTATAGTTTCATACTGACACCTCTTGGACTTAAATGTACATACGTGCAGGCTCCTTTAGATAAAACAGATATAGTATCGGGATCAAGGATCGGATACCGATATGCTTTCAGATACGATATCCCTGTTTATGAAGGAAAGATACCGGCCGGATACTTTTACTCCGGTGCATCGGATATGGAAAGATGGATAAGGATCTGGCTTGGGACGGAGGATATCGCTGATGAGTATCGCGAGCTTATCGATACCGTTAAGAAAAACCTGTGTAATGAGGGCGATTACTATTCGGGATGGGAACTTTTTGAAGACGGCATGATCGGGCATTCCGGAGGCACCCCGAATTATTCGTCAAGGATCGTATTCAGTGATAAGGAAGGTATCGGAGTATGTGTCCTTACAAATATGAACGTGGCAGCCTCAACAGACAGCCTTTGTAACGCTGTATTTGATATCGCTTCTGGAAAGAGTGCAAACCCTCTTAAAGGTGATGTATGGACAGTATTTGATATGGTATTTCTTTTAATATCACTTGCAGGAGCACTGTTTATACTTATCACCTTGATCATAGAAAAAAGAAGAGTGATATTGAGCTTTTTGATCTTTGTTATAATATTACTGACATCCATATGCATTACCATGCCACTTGTGTTTGGCGCGGGACTTAAAGAGATAGCATTTGTATGGGCACCGTACAGCTTTACGGGCGGACTTATCATACTTTTATGTGACATACCGGTTGGCATCATAAAACTCTGGAAGACCAAAAAAGATGAGAATAGAGAAAAGACAGGTTGAAGGACAACCATTAACAGTCATAATTGAATATCCAAAATGGAACGAATCCGTTGATAACCTGATAAAAAAGATAGGCAGGATGGATATCACTTTTGCGGGAAAGAGTGAAGAGCGGGAAGTCAGTATAAGCATCCGTGATATCTATTACATCGAGAACGTTGAAAGAAAGCTCTTTCTTTACACCAAAGATGAGGTGTTCAGATTAAACGTCTCGATGCCCGAGATAGAAAGCAGGATATATGATACCTCTCTTGTCAGGATATCAAGGACCTGCATCATGAACACCGATTATCTTAAGGAGATAAAACAGATAAAGAACAGTCATTTGGAGGCTGTTATGGACAATGATGAGAAACTGATCGTATCAAGAAAGTATCTTTCGGATATCAAAAAGATGTTCAGAAAAGAGGGGCTATGAAGAGGATAATAAGAGATACATGCATACTTTCATCACTGATGATCTTTTGTGTTTTTGTGATATCCATCAGATGGGTGGGAATGACGGATGAGATAAGACTTGTCCTTTTGCTGTTTGGCCTGTCGTTTGTTATCGCTACGGCAAATTATTTTCTGGATGAATATACATCACTTTCGATCATCGCAGGCTATGCGGTAAAATACATAGTAGCAACCTGCATAGTGATGCTGTTTGGATTTATAGTCGGATGGTTTTATAAGAGCAATTTCTGGATGGCATTCATCTATGTCGGGATAGTTTTGATACTTGCATATTTTATAGATGCCGTAAAGACAAAGAGAGATATTGAATTCATAAATTCAAGGATAAAGGATAAAACAACATAGTTTCAATCAGGGGGGAGATAATAATGAAAACAGTACTGCTCATAGCGCTTTGCATAGCGATCTTTGAACTTCTTGTCACTAAGATAGTGGAAGTCTTGGGATGTAAAGCCTCACCGTATCTGATATTTGCCGTAGTGGATCTTACAGTGGCTCTTCTGATAGTGGGATTTGCACTCTATGACTTTAAGAATGCTGTCGGTGAATTTGCGGGGATTCTAGGCCAGCTGGCACTTATGATAGGCGGTCCCATAGTTGCTGTTTTACTTATAGCCGATCTTATCTTATGGAAGGTTGCAAAGAGCCAGGATAAAGAACAGGAATAATCATTACGTAAACAAGTTATGTTAATCAGATAGGATAATATTGCATTTCGTGCACGAATTTCTGCATTTCGTGCACTTTTTTACGTAAATAAATAAAAATGTGTTATCCTTTTTGAGAGTTAAAGATAATTAAAAATATTTCTTATGAGGAGAATGATAATGAAGAAAATGAGAAGAACAGGTGCGGCCCTTGTCGCAATGCTGACAGCCATAACAATGCTTGGCGGCTGTCTTGATGAGGAGTATGAGTATTCCGAGTATCCTGAAGAGAACGGTTACAGCGAGGAATATGAATATCCGGAAGAGAGCAGTTCATATGAAAGCAGTGATGAGGACTCATCATATGCATACAGCTCATCGGCATCGGGAGATCTTACAATAGAAAACTTCCCGCTCGGTACCGTAAAAGAGGCATCAGGTACAATAGCTGTAGTAACGATCGTTGCGGATGATGCAAACGCTGCATGGGACTTTGAAAACGGAAACGGCTCGCAGTTACTTGCCGATTATCATGAAGAACTTGGAAAGGCCATGTCATGGCTTGAGAAGCATATCGCAGAATACGGAAGCCAGGTAAACTATATCTGGGACTGGGAAGAGCATGAAGAGCTTTTGTATGAGGCATCATTTAAGACCGATCTTGGAAATACGATAAACGATCATGGCGAAGGTGTTCTGGAAGCCGACGAGATAATAGAAAGAACCATTGACAGCAAGGCGATAATGGATTCACTCAATGCTGACAGCATCACATATATATTTGCCGTAAAAACAGCTCCGAATGCAAGATGCAGACCGTGTACATTCTGTGTGGGTACAGGTATTTCAGAGTCTCAGAAGGATTACTGGTACTACATGGACGGAAAAGAGGAACCGCCTTATGAGTTCATCATACTGCTGATGGAAGATGATGCTTTCTGGGATATGACCATTGCACACGAATGGATCCACACTCTCGGTGCTCCGGATCTTTATGCTCCCGGACAGAAAGGCATACCTCAGGAGTTTGTTGATTATCTTGAACAAACGGGAACAAATGACATCATGGCAAATGATGGTAACGGAAATGCTCAGATCACAGATATCACTGCTTACTACATGGGACTTATCGACAGCTGTGAAACAGTCGATGAATGGGGACTCTTACCGTCAGACTATGTAAAATGATATATACACATTTAGTGAGGGGGCTCTTTGACCTGAAAAACGGTTGGGGAGTCCTTTTGCTTTGCGAAATAAACAGTGTATAATAAAACGATAAACAACAAAACTGCAGGAATAAAGGAAAACATGAAAAAAGTTCTTAAAAATGTCTTTCTTGCCATCTTAATACTGTTCCTCTTGCTGTGTGTGATAACCGTGATAATGCTGTTTGTTCCAAGGAAACGAACATTCACATATTTTCATACGCATAACAACGCATCATCCAATGATATAAAGATGTTTGATGATACGCCTTATGCTTATCAGTACAGCGCAAGAAGCTCTGGGCATCACTGCTACGTGGATGCTGACGAAGAACTGCCAGATCTTAATGACAGTGAATCGATAGATCTTAATACGCATCCCATAGGAATAAGACTCTACAGAACAGATAACAGCGGGATATGGATGTCCTTTCCTGTCATAGTTTTTAAATATGATAAATGATGATATAGAGCCGGGAGGAAAAGCCCGGCTGTTTCTTTATCAATACATGGTTTACATAATTATATATGCGTTTTACGATGGTTTACATAATGCAAAAGAGTAACCGATTGAAAGAATATAGTAAAGAACAGGTACAGATGTTAAAATATCATATATAACGTATGCAAAAAGAGCGGTGTTTTTGAAAGGATCGATCATGAACATTCAGATATTCGGAAGCAAAAAATGCAATGATACAAAGAAGGCGGAGCGCTTTTTTAAGGAACGCGGCATAAAGTATCAGTATATAGACATGAATGAAAAAGGAATGAGCAAGGGCGAGTTTAATGCCGTTGCCCAGGCAAACGGAGGGATCGAGAACTTAATAGATCAAAACTGCAAAGACAAGGATGCACTTGCCCTCATTAAATATATAGCATCCGAAGACAAGATATCAAAGATACTTGAAAAACAGCAGGTCATTAAGACACCTGTAGTCAGGAACGGAAAGCAGTCCACTGTGGGATATCAGCCGGATGTATGGAAGAAATGGGAATAGGATGAGGATGGAGAAAACAAAAATGAAAACAGGAAGGATAAGATTTATCACACTGCTTATAATCGCGGCATTAGCCGTATCTTTTACGGGATGTGATAAGAAGGAGAATAAAGGGGACGGGGAAGTAACTGAACAGAAGGAAGTTAAGGAAAAGAAGACTGAAACCAAAAAAGAAGTACAGCCAGTTGAAACACCTCCGGAACGGGCTGAGATATTGGAGCCCTTTTGTGAGAGAGTATGCGGCAAATACAGTCACAAATGCAGTGATGATGAATATGACATGCTTGAGATCGTGCATTTCGGAAACAATCTCTATGCATATGCCGGTGACGGAGCAGTGTATGATGTGACAGGTGAGATTGAGGCATATTCCTTCTGGGCGGTTGAATTCTTTCCATATTCGGAGGATGATGTGACAGATCCGTATACGGAAGAATGTGAATTTAACACACTGTGCTTTTCTATCATGTCAAATTTGAGCAAATACTGGGGAGCTCCGCAAAAGGTTACGTTAAAGATAACCGATGACGGTCTTGACTGGATAAGCGGTGGAGAGGTTATTCATTATGTGAGTGATGAGAGAGTTGAGAGTGCATTCCCGATGTATGATACATCTCACAGTGAGATCTTTAACGACAGGGATGTATTGGGCTTATGGAAGCAGATAGACAATGCGGGGGACCCTTACTATATCGAGTTTTTACCAAACGATAACGTGTTCATCTATAAGAAGGATCCGAAAGAAGAGGTATTCCTGGCAGGCGGAAAGCTGACTCCCACAGACAGGAAGGTTGTATGTGAATATAAGGTACTGGGCTTAGGAGGAATGGAAGACAGTTTTGCGTTTACGACAAAGCAGAGAGGCTACCTGCTTATTTTGGAACCCGATCCCGACAATGTCTGCAGCATTGACATGTTCAATACCGATAAGACCATCATGTTTGAAATGTACAGATCCAATGCGGTGGGTTCAATGTACAATGTTCCGACAATAACCTATGAAGATATCGTGGCTGCAGGCTATGATGAGAATTATGTTCCGGAATTCTCTTATAACATGGAGCCTGATACATGGGCAGGTTTCTACGGCGTATGGGTTTCCGCATCAACCGATCCCGATGCGGCAGCTGAAAGTCAGGAGAAACTTGAGGAGAGCGGATTTGAGGCATTGACCCTTCTTTCAAGCGAATGGAGTGAGATGAACTCAAAGCCATATTACTGTGTAACGGCCGGAAGATATGATGCCGAATATGAGGCACAGGAAGTTTTGGAGCGAGTCAAAGAAGCCGGCTACAAGGATGCGTATGTAAAATACACGGGAGACAGGCTGATAAACAGGGTATATTATACGATCTACAGTCTGGATGATGTGAGAGTGGATGATGACATGATAATCCTTAATGCTTTAAGTATTACCGATCCCGCAATGGGAAGCGATTCCGAATACACAAAGGATCTTTTCATAGATAAGGACACCGTGTTTGATAAGAAATGTGACACCTCAATGTTTGGCAATTATGAAAAAGGTGACACCGTATATGACTGGTTTAAGAGAAATTATGAGTATGCTTCAAATGATCCGGATAAATATATGGAGTCCGGTCCCGCTCTTATCGGTGTATTTGAGATAAGCATAACTGACAGCCATATAGACAGCTATCTTGGAAGCTACTGGTGGGATTAGAAGGGAAAACATATGTCTATAGGACTTGAAAGAGGAAAGGTTTTGCTACAACCCCATCAGAGTGAATGGGAGATCGAGGGCAAAAGGACCTGTGAAAAGATAAGCAGGCTTCTTGGCGATGATATAACGGGTGTCGAGCATGTGGGAAGCACATCGATCAGGTGGATATGTGCAAAGCCCATAATAGACATAGCCGTTGCGGTGCGAGCGTTTGAAGATATTAGAAAGCATGATGAGCTTTTAGCCCAAAACGGAATTGTATATCGAAAAGAGGATATACCCGGCCAGCTCCTTTACCGTTCGGGAGATCTTGATAACAATATAGTCACCCATTACATACATGTAGTCTTAAGTGAATCCGATGCATGGAAAAACTATTTAAATTTTAGGGACTATATGAACACGCATAAAGAGGATGCGCTTAAGTACGAAGGATTAAAAAAGGATCTGTGGAAAAGATATCCCGATGACAGGACAGCCTATGTGGACGGAAAGAGCGAGTTTGTAAATGAAATCCTAAACAAGGCTAAAATCTGGAGAGAAAATACATAAAAATGCAAGGATGACCGATACGGTCAAAATAGCGTTTTTGCCATATTTTTTGGAATCAAGCACTTATGACAGCAGGTTCACAAAATCTGCAAAGCCTGATAAATACTGAGAATAACACACATGACAAAAGTGTCACAAATTTAAGGGATAAAAAGGGAGAAATATGTATCTTTATCATTTCTTTGATCATCGAACAGGGCCTTTCAAAAGCCTGACGGGCCTGCCCGATAAGGAAGCAAAAGACATTCTTAACAGGATAAAAGAAGAACGTCCGGGTTCCATGTGTGCAAAAAGAGATGATCAGTACCTTGAAAGAAGAAAGAATCTGGAAGGGATCCTAAAAAAAGAATTCATCTCAAAGGGAGGAACGGTATACAGGGATACTCCCCACTACATGGTACTGGGATTTTCTGATTGGCTTAACACATGGTATGAGCAGACTGAGTACATAAAGATCCCGGTAGAAGAATTTGATTTAAAAAGCGTATCATTCACATACGGGGATTCGATGCCGACCTTTTCTGATAAGGTTGATGATAACAAAGAGTACAGAAAGAAAGTTTACTTTTATGATGAGATCTCTGAGCTGATCGAAAGATACGGGTGGCCGCAGGAATGGAATGCGGACGGCAGATCCGGCCCCGAGAGATATATAGAGGCACATGTCTGGTCTGATGAACCGGTAAACAGATATGTACAAAAGTACTTAGAGGAAATAAAAAATGAAAAGAAATATCTATAAGCTGATCCTTATACTTGTTCTTATAACGCTCTTTGCGGGATGTTCAAAGAGTGAATCAAAAAAGAGCAGTGATAATGAGCGTTTATACCAGGCGATATATAACGGTGACAAAAACATGTTTGAAGCTCTTCTCAGTGCAGGTGTCGATATAAATGCCCTCAGAAACGAAAACATAAACGGTCATGTATCGGCAGCGGGAGACTTTGAAAATGTCTATCCGCTTGAGATCGCATGCCAGAGATCTCCCGAGATGGCTTATGAGCTTTTAGAGATGGGAGCCGATGTAAATGCCGTGGATCCCTATATCAACTCAACAGCTCTTATCTATGCACTGTCTTCAAACAATCCGGGCAGATTTAAGCTAGCCATGGATCTTATTGAAAAAGGAGCGGATACTGAGCATATAGATGATAATAAGCGCATTGCGATAAACCTTGCCGTTCATACGCTTTCGACCGATCCTGACGAGGCATATGAAGAAAGCTATGAGCTTTTAAAGATGCTTTCTGAAAAGACTGATATGAACTATGTGATAGAGTCTTCGGCAAGCAACCCGTTAAGAGAAGCTGCCAAGTACGGTAACTGCAATGCGATAGATTATATTTTGGATAATGAACTTGTCGATATAGATCTTGTCACCGACGGGATGACACCTCTAATGATAGCCGTTATCGGAAAGAATGAGAGTGCCTGTGAACTGCTGATCAAAAGAGGAGCGGATGTGACCATCATATCCCGTGAGGGCAAGACTGCATATGATTATGCAAAAGAATATGACCTCACGGATATAATGGAATTGTTTAATGAGGATTAATGCTGACTGCGCGGGAATCCCCATTCATCTACAGTCTCGCTGCTGTCGGTGAGCCCTGTGTAGTAAGCTGTTATATCGGTGATCTCATTTTTTATAGTGTCATAGAGGTAAGCACCGTTTTTTGGATCCTCGCATATTCGCATGATGTCATTTAGCTTTGAGCTTTCTGCATAATCGACATATTCCTGTGTTATACCGTCAAATTCTGAAGCCATATAAAGATCGACGGCGCCGAATGTGTGGAGGATCTCATGAGCAAAACATGCCGGAGGCTCCTTGTCACCCGAGCAGTTCATGAACATGTAGCACATCTCATATGGATATGGCATACCTTCGTAATGATTTCTTGTACAGCTTGTTTTCGTGTTTGATGCGGGTGTGTTGAAATACAGCATATATACTGCCTGAGTGGCACCTGTCTTGTTAAGGATGTCTTCGGTTGGAACGTTTTTGCTTATCGCATCCCAGAAACTGTAATCCAGATCTCCGTAACTGTCGTCTATCGTTTGGTAATCAGCATTTACATCGAGTGTATATGCAAGCTCCGGGATCTCTGCCCAGTCATAGATCATATCCATATCACGGCCGTAGTCTTTTACTGCATTTTCAAGATATTCCGTAGCTATCTTAAGATCGTTGTAGATAAGTCCTTCCATCTCCTGATCGGCACTGTTTTCAAAATCCCAGCTTGTTGTGTTGTCATTGACAAATATCGAGATGATCGCTATCTTTCCGTCTAATTCCTTTGCACTTCCGATAGATGTGTCAAAAGGATAATCTGTCGTATCCTGAGAATAGTATGACTGATAATCATCGCTCTGATCATATGAGCTGTCATAATATGAACCGTCATTCTCATCATAAGAGTATCCTTCCGAATAATTCTCGCCCGACTCGTCATACTCATAATACTCATCTGCGCACGCGCATAAACTGAGAGCCAGAGCGGCTGTCAAAACTGCTGTTAAAATTTTCTTTTTCATTCCTTTATACCTTTCCCTTATTTTTTTCCAAAGGGGATTATACCACAATACACAGATTTTTAAAGGTATTTAATATCGTTTAGTTACATATATAATGCAAATACTAATGTCTGATGCTCATTTATCTGTTATAATAGGCAAAATGCTTTAAGAAAAGAGGCTTAAAATGGAAGTACCCAATATATTTGATATAAGACAGGAGAGCACGGATCCCTTTGTGATCTCTTTTATGCCCTCAAAGGAGTATGCGAACGTTAACGGCTTTGTTCACGGAGGGATACTTTTCTATGTATGTGACGACATCATAGGAAGATATGTTACATTTATCGGAAAAACCGGTGCGGCTGCCGATTCAAACATACATTACTATCGTCCCGCCGTCCTTGATAAGAGACTGTTTGCATCGATAAGCGAAAGAAAAGCGGGAAAGAGACTGGGAACCTATTTTGTGGAACTTAAAAACGAGGACGGTCTGCTGATCGCAGATGCACTTTTTACAGTGGCATTTAACTGATGGAAGATAAGAAATACCTTTTTGAAGAAGATAAGATATGGCATGCGATGGCTGTCATGGCTCTGCCGGCGATAGCAAGTCAGCTGATAGCGCTCGTATATAACCTTGCGGATACATGGTTTGTGGGACGTACAAACAATCCCTTCATGGTGGCCTCATGTTCCCTTGTTCTGCCCGTATATATGCTCACTATCGTTATTTCAAACGTTTTCGGAGCAGGAGGCGGCACGCTGATAGCAAGACTGATAGGGGCAAAAAAGGATGATGAGGCATCAAGGGTATCCGGTGCATGCATCTGGATGGCGCTTTTTTGTGCAGTCATATTTTCTCTTTTGTGCTTTATATTCAGGGACGGTCTTTTGCGAACGCTGGGTGCAAGCGAAAATGTACTTGATTTTTCAAGACAGTACATGTTCTTTGTTGTGATAATAGGAGGCGTTCCTGTTATATTAAGCAATACGCTCTCATCCATGCTAAGGAGCATAGGACTTTCCGCAAAGGCTTCATTCGGACTCGGTATGGGAGGTATATTAAATATACTTCTCGATCCGCTTTTCATGTTCGTGATATTAAAAGACGGGCAGCAGGTCATGGGTGCAGCCATAGCGACAATGTTAAGTAACATCATAGTGGTCATATATTTTATAGTGATCTATCATAAGGCACAAAAGACAACGATACTCAGCTTTCGCATCAGAGGAAACACGCCTTCTATGTCTTCTTTAAAAGCAATCTTCGGAGTAGGCATACCTGCGGCTACCGGCATATTTCTGTTCGACCTCTGCAACATAGTCATAAACCGTCTCTGTGCTTCCTACGGGGATATAGAGCTTGCCGCGATCGGCATAGTGCTCAAAGCAGAGAGGCTCCCTTTAAATATTGGTGTCGGGATATGCATGGGCATGGTGCCTTTGATCGCATACAACTACTCATCGGGTAATACAAAGAGAATGGATGAGTTTTTCAGGTTCGCACGTATCACGGGTCTTGTGATAGGGATCTTGAGTGTCATCCTCTATTACATATTTGCTCCATATATAATGAGGGCATTTATAGAAAACGCTGATACAGTACGTTTCGGAACGCAGTTTTTAAGAGCAAGATGCTTTGCGACGCCTCTGATGTTCTTATGTTTTTCGATGGTGCATTTTACGCAGGCTATCGGAAGAGGAACAGAATCCTTCTTTCTTGCAGTCATAAGACAGATAGTCTTTAACATACCGATGCTCATTATATTAAACAGCATATACGGGATAAACGGTATCGTATGGACACAGGCTGTAGCAGATCTGTTCACGGTAATAGCTTCCTATATCATCTACTTTGTGATAAGGAAAAAAGAAAACCTGGGATTCTCTCTTTAAGAGCCTGACAAAAAATGGAAACTGTGCCTGTCAAATTTTGAGAAGTAATCATTCCTTAAATACCGTAAGATACTTTCTGGCAGCAAAAAACTTAAAGGTATAAGGAGGTCGCTTCATGAAAAACATAAACATCGTAAAAGGTCCGAAGAATGCATCTGTGATCATACAGGGCTGCATGAGAATGCCCGATCTTAGCAAGGAAGATGCGGCAAAGGTCATAAGCACGGCTTATGAAAGCGGTATCAATTTCTTTGACCATGCCACATGCTACGGCAACGACGGTATGGCCGAGACAAGATTCGGAGAAGCTCTTCCCTTAACAGGCATAAAGAGAGAGGATATATACATCCAGAGCAAGTGCGGTCTCAGGTTTGATAGAAACGAGTTTGACTGGACAAAGGAAAATATCTTAACAAGTGTTGATGAGAGCTTAAAGAGATTAAACACCGATTATCTTGATACGCTCCTTTTACACAGACCTGATGTGCTTTTTGATCCCGAGGAAGTGGCTGATGCTTTCAATATTCTTGAAAAGAACGGAAAGGTACGCTTCTTTGGCATAAGCAACCTTGTTCCGATGCAGATAGAACTTTTAAAGAAATATGTAAGACAGCCTTTAGTGATAAACCAGGTGCAGCTTTCTCTTGAGCAGTCACAGCTTATCGATCAGGCTTTATATATGAACAACAAGACAACGGAGTTTTCGATAAACCGTGACGGACATGCGCTTGATTACTGCAGATTAAACGATATCACCATCCAGGCATGGTCTCCATTGCAGATCGGAATGTTTGGAGGCACCTTTATCGATAATCCCGATTATCCTAAACTTAATGAAACACTTAAGAAATTTGCCGACCGCGAGGGCGTAACAAAATCAGCGATAGCCATTGCATGGATACTTCGTCATCCCGCAAAGATGCAGGCTGTCATAGGTACGATGAACCCCGCTCATATCAAAGATGCGTGTGAAGCTGCAAACGTTAATCTTTCACATCATGACTGGTATGAGATATATCTGTCGGCAGGAAAGTATTTACCGTAATGATAGCATTCAGAGAGATAAGAAAAGAAGATGATGAGGCACTGGCCTTACTTATAAGGACAAACTTAAAGGCTCACGGGCTGGATATAGAGGGGACTGTCTATTTTGATGACAACCTCGATCATCTGAGTGATTATTATCTTTCCAAAAAAGATGAACGCTTTTATCTTATCGCACTGGATGATGATAAGCTTATCGGCGGAATAGGCCTTGCAAAGCTTGAATTTATCGATAACTGCTGTGAACTGCAAAAGCTATATATATCGGATGGATACAAGGGTAGAGGCTTAAGCTATAAACTTATTGAGATGATAGAGAAAAAAGCCGTTTTGATGGGGTATGAAAAGATGTATCTCGAGACACATGATAATTTAAAGGTTGCGATACATACCTATGAAAGATGCGCCTATAAGGAGATACAAAGACCTGAAGGGGTAGTACATTCAACAATGAACAGATTCTTTTTGAAAGAGTTTTGAAATACCTGTTTAAATTTCGGGTATCAGCCGATACACTTTAATGAAACTGTGTTATAATATATATACTATTCCTTTAGGAAGTATTGTAAGATGATTTACTATGACCATTTACCGTTAGACAAAGAAATACTTGAAGCTCTCGGAAAGCTGTCTATCAACTATGTTTTTCAGCCGATCTTTTATCCGGACGGAAAGACTGTTTATGCATGGGAAGCATTGATGCGACCGACGCAGATGACAGTAATGGAGCTCATAAACGAATATATGGAAAAAGATGAACTGCATACACTGGAAGTTGCGACACTTTTCGGTGCCATGCAGGCATATGTCCTGCGAGGCTATACGGAAAGAGTTTCCATAAACTCGTTTCCCAATGACAATCTCAGACAGGATGAAGCTGATGTGTTCTGGGAATATTTCGGTGACAGCATAAGAGGCAGGATGATAATAGAAAACCTCGAGTATCCTTATTTTTCCTATGAGCACTGGCTTGAAAAGAGCAGATCCGTAAGATCCATGGAAAATCTTCTCGCAGCAGATGATTTCGGAAACGGTATCAACGATATGGAACGCATCGATCTTATGAACCCTCATATCGTGAAACTTGACAGAGAGCTGATAACAGGTATAGATCATGATTCTGAAAAACAGGACAACGTAATGAGCCTTGTACTGCAGTTCCATTCAAAGAACATGCTCGTTGTTGCCGAAGGTGTGGAAGAAAAGGAAGAGTTTGATTACCTTGTGGGTATCGGTGTAGATCTGTTCCAGGGATATTATCTGGCACGTCCCGCATAACAGATAAATAAAGATATGATATAATAGAGGTGTTCGGTTATCCGGACACCTTATTTTATTTTCGGAGGGGAAGAGATGAGCGATAAAGCCATGCTTGAGATAAAGAATTATTCAAAGTCCTACGGGGGAGATAAAAAGGCTGCGGATGATGTGTCACTTACAGTCATGAGCGGTGACATCTACGGTTTTATAGGACATAACGGTGCAGGAAAATCAACAACGATACGTGCCGTTGTGGGCGTGCTTGAATTTACTGAAGGTGAGATATACATTGACGGTCATTCCGTTAAGGATGAGGAGATGGAGTGTAAGAACGTAACAGCATACATCCCCGATAACCCGGATCTTTATGAGAATCTGACCGGCACCCAGTATCTTAACTTTATAGCTGATGTATTTGATATAAGCGAACAGAAAAGAAAAGAGAGCATAAAAAGATATGCTGACATGTTTGAGATAACAGATTCACTCGGTGATCTTATATCATCATATTCACACGGCATGAAGCAAAAGGTCGCTATCATCTCGGCTCTCATCCATGAACCAAAGCTTTTGGTACTCGATGAACCCTTTGTGGGGCTTGATCCAAAGGCTGCATATACCCTAAAAGAGATAATGCATGAGATGTGTGACAAGGGTACAGCGATCTTCTTTTCAACACATGTGCTTGATGTTGCAGAGAAACTGTGCAACAAGGTAGCCATAATTAAGCAGGGTAAGATCATAGCATCAGGAAGTATGGAGGAGCTGACTAAGGGACAGTCACTCGAGGAAAGATTCTTAGAGGTGGCCAATGAACAGTAAGTCTTTACTTCTGATAAGGACGCTTTTACTTAGCACCGATCAGATAAACATATATAAACATACGGATGATAAAAAGAAAAAGAGTAAGATACGCTTAGCATATTTGGGTACAGTCATTTTATATATGATGATACTTGGCTATCTTCTTGTAATGACCATAGGCTACGGAAAGATGGGGATAATAAATACCGCACCGGCACTGTGTTCAATGACTCTTTCTCTTTTGGCCTTCATCTTTACCTTTTTAAAGACAAACGGATATCTGTTTAACTTTAAGGAGTATGACATGCTTATGTCACTGCCCTTTGAATCAAAGACGGTGGCAGCCTGCAAGTTCATATATATGTATATAAAGAGCCTGCCCTGGTACTTAAGCATCTCTGTTGCGATGCTCATCAGTTATGCATACTTTGTAAGGCCTTCCTTTATCATATATCCGATGTGGATCATACTTACCTTTGTCGTGCCTGTGATACCGATGCTGATCGCATCCTTTATCGGCTTTATCATAGCAAAGATAGGTTCCGGCTTTAAAAAGACAAACCTGGTACAGACGATCTTCACGATGGTGATAATACTGTTTTTCTTTTTCCTTCGCTTCTTTATAGAAAAGATAGTAAGGGAAGGAGAGATAGAGACCACTCTTGAAAACACCGCGGATCTGACCTTAAAGTCGGTAAAGCTATTCCCGCCTGCCTACTGGTTTTCAAAGGCTGTTACGGATACCGATCTACTCTGCGCATTCCTTCTCATGGCAGTGAGCGCACTTTTGTTTGCGGGAGTGTTTTACATAGTAGGAAGATCGTACAGAAAGATAAACTCCGCATTAAAGAATCATGCGGCTTCAAAAGACTATGACGAGAAAGAGTTAAGAAAAAGAAGTATTGAGGTGACGATAGCCTTTAAAGAGTTAAAGAGGATGACAGGCTCCACCGTATATATGACAAATGTGGCTATAGGAGTGATCCTTTCAACAGTCATGGGTATCATCGCTCTTATCGCAGGCTTTGACAAGATTGTTAAGACAGTCACTCAGGGAGCACCCATTGATACAAAGATACTCTGGGTTGCCATACCGTTTTTTGCATACTTCTTTATAGGAATGATATCGACCAGTGCGATCTCGCCCTCGCTTGAGGGAAAGAACTACTGGATAGTAAAAAGCCTTCCGATAGACAAAAGAAGACTGTATCGGGGAAAGATGCTCTTTAACATGTGGCTTACAGTGCCTTTCATGGTCCTTACCGTCATCATGCTTGCGATCTCTGCAGGAGTGCCTTTCTTAAATACTATCCTTTATGTGATAGAAGGTATCATCCTTTGTGCCTTTTCAAGTGCGTGGGGATGTGTATGCGGGATAAAGCATATGCGCCTTGACTGGGAAAATGAGATAGAGGTCATAAAGCAGTCGGCTGCTGTTGCGATATATATGTTCCCAAACATGCTTGGAAACATGGGACTCATTGTTCTTGTTATCTATCTTGGTTTAAAGACAGATGCAAATATAGTGATGACAGTACTTATCTTTATCACTCTTTTACTTGCATTTATAAGTTATAAAAGAGCGATGAGACTTGCTGACAGATCATTTTAAAGGGAGTTTATATGAAAAAGAAGATCTTATTAATGAGTCTGATGCTTGGTGTGATGTTCACAGGATGCGGAGGCGAAAAAGTCCGTGAAGAGCCCCCGTCGCTTGAAATTGAGACAGAAACGGTATCAGAACCTGAAGCAGAAGTCACTGAAGAAGTGACAGAAGAACCTGAAGAGGAGATAAAGGTACGTCCCGAGGTCGTTGTCAAAGAACTAAAGGACGTTACTTTGGAGAGTGACAACAAATACACCTGCACATATGACGGTGTTAAGCATGACTTTATAGTCGAGCTGCCTGAAGATATAGGGAACGCCCCCCTTATCGTGATGCTTCACGGCTACGGTGAGTCCGCAGAGGCCTTTAAGGGAAAGGTGCATTTAGAGGAGAGAGCATGTGAGAAGGGTTACGCTGTTGTATATGTCACCGGAGCACCAGATCCAAATGACAAGACATCCGCAAACGGCTGGAACTCGGGCATAGGCGAGGGAGGAAACGAGGATGTGGGTTTTCTTATCGCATTTGCAAACTACCTTCAGACTGAGTACGGCTTTGATAAGGAAAGGACCTTTGCTGTGGGATTCAGTAATGGAGCCTTCATGACACACAGACTCGCTATGGAGGCACAGGATACTTACTCTGCTGTTGTCAGTGTCTCTGGAATGATGCCTGAACAGGTCTGGGAATACAAAAACGAAGAGAACAATATCGGCTTTATGCAGATAACGGGTGAGAAGGATGATGTGGTTCCCAAAAACAGTGACGGAAGTGCTGCTCATTCAAAGGCACCTGCCATAGAGGATGTCATGACTTACTGGGCCTTCTCAAACGGACTTGTGGATGCGGACATCTCCGATATAGGAAAGAAGTCGACGATAACAAAACATACCGGAGAGGGAAAAACAAAACAGGTCTGGGACATATTTGTGAAAGATGCCAGACACTCATGGCCCGATGAGACACTAACGGGTATAGACACAAACGGGATAATACTTGAATTTTTGGATACACAGTAGGTTTAAGCGCTTGCATATGCAGGCGCTTTTTAAATGACAAAAAATGATAAAAATGATAACGGTTATCATATTGACATTAACGGACCTCTTTGTTAGAATTGAGAACGGTTATCAAATTGATGCAGGAGACGTATATGCCCGGAAGGTCAAAATACAACACAAAACAAAGAGAGATGCTCCTTGGATACCTGGAATCACAGAAAAGAGCTCACATAACAGTAGCCGATGTCTGTGAGTATTTTAAAGAGCACGGTTCTCCCATGGGACAGGCAACCGTTTACCGTCAGATGGAAAAGCTGGTGGATGACGGGCTGGTCAGCAAATACATCGTTGATGTGGGTTCACCTGCCTGCTTTGAGTATGTGGGAGAGCACAGCCATGCAGGAGAGGGCACATGCTTCCACTGCAGATGTGAGATCTGCGGCTCACTCATACACATGCACTGTGATGAGCTATCCCTTATAAAGGGACATCTGTTTGAGGAGCACGGCTTTAAGTTGGATCCCTTCAGGACCGTCTTTTACGGCATCTGTGAAGACTGCAGCAAGAAAGAAGAAAATGACATTCAGTAATTCAAAGACTTTTAATTCAATAAAGAAGATAGTTTCAATCCTTATCGGGATGATGATGCTTCTGATGATCTTAATATCGGCATACTTTTTAGCTCATGAAGCTATGCATAAATGCGATGATGAGGACTGTCCCGTATGTGAGTGCATCCATATATGCGAGGAGGCATTAAAAAGATTATCGAATGCGTCAGAGGTGTTTGTGGCTCTCATGATGTTTGGAGTCATCCTTTCAGCTGATAATGAGATAAATGAGCCTCTGCTCATGATCACAACACCCGTAAACAGAAAGATCCGTCTGAATGATTGAGTCATACATGAAAATGTAACTTATCAATGATTTAAACGGAGAGATAAAGATATGAAAAAGATTTTAGCAATGATCATAGCGGCCGTAATGATGATTGGCCTTTTAAGCGCCTGCGGCTCAAACAGTGCCGTTTCAGGTGTTGAGAAAAATGTTTCAAATACTGATAAGAAGATACAGGTCGTTACAACGATCTTCCCCGAGTATGACTGGGTAAGAAATATCGTTGGAGAAGAAGAACCCCATGTTGAGTTCACTGTCCTTTTGGATAACGGTGTGGATCTTCACAGCTACCAGCCCACAGCCGCAGATATCCTAAAGATATCAACCTGTGACATCTTCATATATGTAGGCGGAGAGTCTGACGGATGGGTTGATGATGCCTTAAAGGAAGCCACCAACAAGGATATGAAGGTCATAAACCTTATGGAGGTGCTCGGCGAAAACGTCAAGGAAGAAGAGCTGGTCGAAGGCATGGAAGGTGAAGAAGAGGAAGAAGAGGGCGAAGAAGGCGAAGAGGAAGAGGTTGAGTATGATGAGCATGTATGGCTGTCGCTAAGAAACGTATCTGTCATCTGCGATGCCATAACAGAGAGCTTATGTGAGGTTGATTCTGTTGATGCTGAGCATTACAGGGCAAACAATGCGGCATACCAGAAGCAGCTTAACGAACTTGATGCAAAGTATAAGGAGGTTGTCACCTCTGCAAAGTATAAGACTGTTCTTTTCGGAGACAGATTCCCGTTCAGGTACATGACAGACGATTACGGACTTGATTACTATGCGGCATTTGTAGGCTGTTCTGCTGAAACGGAAGCAAGCTTTGAAACGATAGTCTTCCTTTCAAAAAAGACTGATGAACTTGGTCTTAACACAATACTGACTATAGAGACAGGCGATAAAAAGATCGCCGAGACTATAAGAGATAACACACAAAATAAGGATCAGCAGATCCTGACACTTGATTCAATGCAGTCTGTAACAGCAAATGATGTGAAAGAGGGTGCCACATATCTTTCCATCATGAATAATAACCTGGAGGTTTTAAAACAGGCACTCAACTGATAAGGAAAAAACATGTCATACATAACCGTTAAAGACTTGGAAGTCGGCTATGACAAGAGCGTTATAGCACAAAAACTTAATTTTGAAATCACAAGCGGAGAGTATCTTTGTATCGTTGGTGAGAACGGCTCGGGTAAGTCCACATTAATGAAGACTTTACTTGGTCTTTTAAAACCAATCGGCGGTCAGATAATCTTCGGGGATGAGCTGCAGGCAAACGAGATAGGATATCTCCCCCAGCAGACGATCGTTCAAAAGGACTTTCCGGCATCTGTTAAAGAGATAGTATTATCGGGCTGTCAGGCAAGATGCGGCTTAAGACCTTTTTACAACAAAGAGGAGAAGGCACTTGCAAAGACAAACATGGAGCGCATGGGCATACTCGATATGGCTGACAGATGCTACAGGGAGTTATCGGGCGGTCAGCAGCAGAGAGTGCTTCTTGCAAGGGCACTGTGCGCAACAAGAAAGGTGCTTCTTTTGGATGAGCCTGTGGCCGGACTGGATCCCGCGGTAACGGCGGACATGTATGATCTTATCGAGAGCTTAAATAAGGAAGGCATAACCATAATCATGATCTCGCATGACATAGCTGCTGCAGCAAGATATGCGGATCATATCCTTCATATAGGAGACGACGTATTCTACGGAACAAAAAAAGATTACGAAGAGAGTGATATGGGAAGATATTTCCTTTCGGGAAAGAAAGGCGGTGGGTCTGATGATTGAAACTCTTATGATATATCTTGATCATACATTTGTAAGATATGCGATCATAGTCGGAGTGCTCATCGCTCTGAGCTCTTCCCTGCTTGGTGTGACACTCGTTTTAAAGAGGTTTTCTTTTATAGGTGACGGACTTTCACATGTGGCATTCGGTGCCATGGCTATAGCAAGTGTCCTAAACCTTACAAACAAGATGACACTCATTCTTCCGATCACCATAATCTGTGCCGTGCTTTTACTTCGTACCGGACAGAACACACGCATAAAGGGTGATGCGGCGATAGCCATGATATCGGTCGGAGCACTGGCTTTCGGCTATCTTTTGATGAACCTGTTTTCAACCTCATCAAACCTTACCGGTGATGTGTGCTCAACACTTTTTGGCTCGATGTCGATCCTGACACTCACCAGGTGGGAGGTATGGCTCTGCATGATCCTTTCGGTTATAGTTCTGGCAGTGTTTGTGATCTTTTATAACAAGATATTTGCAGTGACTTTTGATGAGAACTTTGCAAAGGCTGTGGGCACAAAGGCAGATGTCTACAATCTCCTGATAGCAGTGGTCATAGCAGTTATCATAGTACTTGCGATGAACCTGGTGGGTTCGCTTCTGATATCCGCACTTGTCATCTTCCCGGCACTATCTGCCATGAGGATGTTTAAGAACTTTTTAAGCGTTACCATATTTTCAGCGATCCTTTCGGTCATATGCGCATTTTCGGGTATCATCATCTCGATGTTAACGGGAACTCCTGTGGGTTCCACCATAGTTGCGGTCGATGTGTTCGCATTCTTGATCTGCAGTCTCATCGGCCTTATAAAGGGAGTGGGGAAATGAAAAAGCTAATAAGCATAATTATGTGCATAACGGTTATGAGTGTGCTTACGGCATGCGGCTCGGACACCTCAACAGCAAAAAGGGATACGGGCAGTCAGCCCACAAGCGTTGAATCCGTGATGGCAGACCAGATGGCAAAAGAGGATGCCGCAAAAAACGGTGAAAGTGAAACAGTGGCAGTACCGACAGTCATTCCTACACCTGTCATTGAGGAGAGCATAACAGAGGCTGACAGAAATGCGATGACACATGACGGCATAGATGTGGATCTTACAGCGATCTCAAGCACGATGGTATATTCTGAAGTCTACAACATGATGGTCACACCCAAGGATTACGAGGGCAAGGTCGTAAAGATGAACGGGACCTTTAACTCATATCATGATGAGAATACGGGGATGACATATTATTTCTGCATCATACAGGATGCGACCGCATGCTGTGCACAGGGCATGGAGTTTGTTTTAACCGATGAAAATGCCTATCCGAATATAGGAGACAACGTAACGGTCGTGGGAACCTTCGTTACTTACATGGAGGGTGAGGACATGTACTGCACCTTAAAGGATTCGCAGATAGTATCATAGTTTTTCTCATACATAGGATATATAAAATTTTTCGAATGGTTCAGTGTTCACAATAATCAATACCGCAACGTACACTGTTGCGAAATGATCGGAATAAGACTCCTTAACCTGATAACGTCAGGTTGGGGAGTTTTTTTGTTGCGTTGACAAATATGGATTTTTAATATAATATTGAAGTAAATATAGGCTTTCGATGCTCAAAAGCCTATAATCACTGTAAAAGAAGGTTTATTATGCTGTTATCATATTCGGAATGTCTTCACAAATGGCAATCTGATTATCAGATCAAAAAACAGATATCTGACGGAAAGCTTTTTCAGATTGAGAAAGGTGTGTATTCTGACGTACCTGATGTCTCGAAACTGGCTGTTATTGCTTTTAAGTATCCCAAGGGGATAATTACCATGAACAGTGCGTTTTATTATCATGGTCTGACCGATGTCATTCCTGATAAGTTTCATATTGCGACAGACAAACATGCCATATATATCAATGATGATCGTGTGCATCAATACTATGTCCTATCAAATATATTAAATACCGGCGTAACAACGATTGAGCGAAGGGACGCAACATTTAAGATCTATGATAAAGAAAGAATGCTGATCGAACTGCTTCGGTTTAAGAATAAAATACCTTTTGACTATTACAAGGAGATCATCGGTAATTACAGAGATATTATCTACGATCTGGATATTGAGCGGATACAGGATTATGCAGAAAGCTTCCCTCGAAGTAAAATGATCTGCGATGCAATTGAACTGGAGGTCCTCTGATGATAACGATAAAAGAGTTGATAAGTAAGGCTTATGCGGATGGATATGATGAAAATGCGGAAGCAAAGGTGTGTCAGGATGTGGTATTGAAGGCTATTTCTGAAAGCACTCTGAGCAGGAATGTCACAATAAAGGGTGGCGTTGTAATGCAAAACATCTCAAAAGACAGCCGAAGGGCGACTCAGGATATTGATATGGATTTTATCCGGTATTCACTTAGTGATGAGTCAATTCTAACGTTTATAAGAAAGCTTGACTGTCTGGAGGGCTTTCATATTGATAAGACAGGGGATATAACCGAACTCAAGCAGCAGGAATATCATGGAAAACGTGTCCATGTAATAATCACTGATGATACGGGTGATTCAATCGAAAGTAAGATCGATCTGGGTGTTCATAAAAATCTTGACATAGATCAGGAAGAATATTGCTTTGATATTGCATGCTATGACGGTAGTGCAACATTGCTTATTAATACCAAGGAGCAGATGTTTACAGAAAAGCTTCGGTCACTTTTAAAGTTCGGGCAAAACTCCACGAGATATAAGGATATCTTTGACATGTACTATCTTTCTGACAAACTTGATACTCAAAAGCTTTTAAAATGTATGAACACATTTATTATTTCTGACCCTGGTATGAAAGAGAATGATATGGATGCTGTAGCAAACAGAGTCAAAAGAACTTTTTCGTCGCAGAGATACGTTAAAAGGCTAATCGATTCAAAAAAGAACTGGATAGACGAAGAGGTTCCTAGCGTTATCGAGAGTCTTATAGAGTTTCTGGAAAAACTTGAGTAATATAGATGATTTTTGTATTGGAGGGATATTTATGGCTATCGTAGGAGCATTTATGGTACCGCATCCGCCTCTTATCGTGCCGGAGGTGGGAAAAGGTGGCGAAGAACAGATAAAGACAACAACTGAGGCTTATGAGAAAGCAGCACGAGAGATAGCTTCTCTTAAGCCTGAGACAATTGTGATAACAAGTCCGCATTCAGTGATGTATGCAGATTATTTTCACATCTCACCCGGAAGGAGAGCTTCGGGAGATCTTTCAAATTTCAGGGCAGGCTGCGTAAAGTTTAAGGAAGAATACGATACTGAGCTTGTTGATGAGATTACGCGTATCGCAGACAGGAATGCGTTTTCTGCCGGAACTCTCGGAGAGAGGGATAAAAATCTTGATCACGGTACGATGGTGCCTCTTTATTTCATTAGAAAGTATCTTGATGATTTTAAGATAGTAAGGATAGGTTTATCGGGTCTTCCCCTTACCGATCACTACCGTCTCGGACAGATGATAAAAAGTGCAGTGGATAACCTTTCAAGGAGAGTAGTGTTTGTTGCAAGCGGAGATCTTTCTCACAAGTTACAGACGTACGGCCCTTACGGCTTTGCACCCGAGGGACCCGAGTATGACAGGCGCATAATGGATGTATGTAAAAGGGCAGCCTTTGATGAGCTGTTTGATTTTGATGAGGCTTTCTGCGAGAGAGCAGCAGAATGCGGTCACCGTTCCTTTGTGATAATGGCAGGTGCTTTAGATGCGACAAGGGTCAAGGCAACGCAGTATTCACATGAGGATGTGACGGGTGTCGGTTACGGTATCTGTTCCTTCTATCCGGCGGGTGAGGACAAGGAAAGAAGATTTCTTGAAAAGCATCTTGAAAAGATAGAAAGACAGCTTGAAGAAAAGAAAAATGCTTCCGATGAATATGTAAGACTTGCAAGAAAAGCAATAGAAAGCTATGTGACGGATAAAACGATAATAAAGGTTCCGGATCACCTTCCAAAGGAGATGACCGATACATGCGCCGGTGCTTTTGTATCGATCCATGAGCACGGGAGACTGAGAGGCTGCATAGGAACGATAAGCGCAACAAAGGATTCTCTTGCCGAAGAGATCATAGCAAATGCGATAAGTGCTTCCACGACAGATCCCAGATTCGATCCCATAACAAAGGATGAACTGCCATGGCTTGATATAAATGTTGATGTGCTGGGAGATGCTGAGGATATAGATTCACCCGATGAGCTTGATGTAAAGCGCTACGGAGTTATCGTGAGCAATCGTTTTAAGAGAGGACTGCTCTTGCCCGATCTTGACGGTGTGGATACGGTTGAGCAGCAGATAAGGATAGCAAAGCAGAAAGCCGGCATAAACGATAATGAGAAATATTCTCTGCAGAGATTTGAAGTTATAAGACATATATAGGAGGACTTACATGGCTGCATGCAATGTATGTTTCAGACACTGCATAATAGATGAAAACAAAACAGGCTTTTGCGGGGCAAGGGGAACGATAGGCGGTAAGGTTGTTCCTCTTAACTATGCAAAGGTTACATCCCTTGCACTCGACCCCATAGAAAAGAAGCCCTTAAACAGATTCATGAGCGGTTCAAAGATACTCTCTGTCGGAAGCTACGGATGCAATCTTAGATGTCCTTTCTGTCAGAACAGCGAGATATCATGGGGAGAAGAGGTTAAGGACTGGCCTTTCCTTGCGGAGGATCTGACTCCCGAAGAACTTGCCGATATGGCATATATTTATCAGAGTAGGGGAAATATAGGTGTGGCTTATACCTACAACGAGCCTCTTGTGGGCTATGAGTATGTTTATGACTGTGCAAGGCTTGTTCATGAGAGAGGCATGAAAAACGTTCTTGTGACAAACGGATGCGTAAGCCTTGATGTATATGATAAGATCATACCCTATATAGATGCGATGAACATAGATCTCAAAGGATTTAGGGACAGCTTCTATTCGGACACCCTTAAAGGTGACAGAGAGATGGTCATGAGCTTTATTAAACATGCCGTAAAGGACTGTCATGTCGAACTTACGACTCTTATAATCCCCAGGGAGAACGACTCTGTTAAGGAGATGGAAGATATAAGCGAATGGATAGCATCCTTAAAGGATGTATATCAGAATAAAGACGGCAGTGAGATACCGCTTCACATATCCAGGTTCTTCCCTCAGTTTCATATGACAGACAGGGATGCGACCGATGTGAGCCTTATATATCATCTTAAGGATATCGCATCCAAAAACCTTAAATATGTCTATACCGGAAACTGTTAAAAATATACACAAACTGTGTTAGAATATTTACAGAGCCAAATTGATCGCAGCATACATTAAGAAAGGAAATACACTATGGAATATGCACAGTTGCTCGAGAGCAGAAGAAGTATAAGAAACTATAAACCGGGTATGAGGATAAGCGAAGATCAGATAAAGGTCATGATCGATGCGGCTATCCAGGCACCCACATGGAAGAATTCACAGACAGGAAGATATTATGTGGCAATGAGCGAGGACAAGATCAACTTTGTCCGCAACCAGTGTCTTCCCGAGTTTAATGCCAACAGCTGTGCAAATGCTGTTGCACTTATAATCACGACTTACGAGACAAAGAGATCGGGCTTTGAAAGAGACGGCTCACCCACAAACGAGCTTGGTGACAAGTGGGGCGTTTACGATCTCGGTCTTCAGAACGAAAACCTTGTATTAAAGGCAAGAGAGACAGGTTATGATTCACTCATCATGGGTATCAGGGATGCCGATAAGATAAGAGCAGAGTTTGATATCCCCGAGTCTCAGGAGATCGTTGCCGTGATCGCCATCGGTGTAAGAGAGTCCGATGCACAAAAGCCTAAGAGAAAGACTCCCGATGATATAACAAGATTCTTCTAAAAAGAAAAGCAAAAGTATAAGCGGACCGAAAAAATAATTCGATCCGCTTTCTTTATGTGCTTAATGTAAAGGTTTAAAGCTGTTCTGTTTCCATGTTGTGGAAAAGATCCCTGTACCATTCAAGGGAACTTAGGTATGCTTCATATACCGCATCTATCGACATATCGTTTATAAGAAGGAGTCTTGAAACCTCCTGCCAGTCGCCTGCTTCGTATACCTGGATGAAATCAAGGACATCAACGAAAGGTCCGTCATGACTTACAAGCGCCTTGCTTATGTTCTTTGATACCTTAAGAAGTGCAAGTGCTTCATCCATGGGCTTGTTCAAAATAAGATCAACGACTGAGAACAGTCCCATCAAGAACAGTTCAGGTCCGAATACACCCAGTTCAAACTGTCCCGAGATGTTTTCCGCAAACTTTGCTCTAAGGAGTGACAGACGCATGATCTCACTGGGTCTGTCGGAACACAGCTGCTGTGTTATGGCCGTTGTGATCCACTTCTTTAATTCCTTCTGACCAAGCATCGCTGCCGCATGCCTTATGGATGTTATCTCGGTGGTGGAATGCGTTACCTTGTTAACCATCTTTAAAAGGGAGATGATAAGGGCCGTATCACGACCGATTATGTCCGCAGCCTCCGTAAGTTCAAAGTCTTCGCTGTTAACCAGGTTTAAAAGTGATATATAGTTGAGCTTAAGGGGAGATACCGTTGTGTTTCCCTTTGTTACGGGCATACGGTAGAAGCTTCCCTCAAACAGATAATATCCGCCCTCGATCCTTAAGCTGTCAAACATGCCAAGACTGTCAAGATCACTGGCTATCAGCTTTACTCTCGGATATACCTGGCTGAAATATATCTTTGCCTTTGAGATAACGATCTTCTGATGGTTTAGCATGATGTAATCCATAAGCCTTAAGATGGGCTTATAGGGTTCGAAATCGGAAACCTCAAGACCGCGTATCGCAAATTTGTATCCCTGTTCCTTTAAAAGCATTATACGTTCAACGAACTGGAACTCAGGTTCAACAGTGTTGTCTATGACAAGCACCAGACGGTCATGATCCGCATCGCACTGTTCGCTTATGTCTGAAAACAAAGATACGCTCGATATAGGAACAAACAGCTCGCTGCCCTTTGAAAGTGTGCTCACACCAAGGGCGTTTATAACATCAAAGCCTGGATTGCTTATCGAATCATACATTGCCGACGAGCTCATTATCGACGGGTCAAGGAAGGAGTTTCCCTTCTGACTCGAGATCGAATAGGCACGTACCGACATGCTCTCATCAAATAACGGGATTAGTGTTACCAGCATATATTTTTCCTCTAGAATAAATAAAAACACCGATACATATAAATTTTACACCAATTAGGGCTATTTAACAAGAATTTTCATACCAAGCCTTACAATTGCTAAAAGATTTTGAAAAATATCAGTCAAAAAGCGACTTAAGACTGTACTTTACAACGGTAAAATAAAGGTTTAGAATGTAGTAGATTACATCAAAATTCTAAGAAAGAAGGGCATGATTATGGAGAAGAAAAATCTCGACTGGGCCAGCCTTGGCTTTGGCTACGTAAAAACAGACTATCGTTATGTTTCAAATTATAAAAACGGAGCTTGGGATGACGGTGTCGTGACACAGGACGATCAGATCACCATGAGCGAGTGTGCCGGAGTGCTTCAGTATGCACAGACCGTATTTGAAGGTTTAAAGGCATATACGACAGAAGATGGAAAGATCGTTACTTTCAGACCTGACTTAAACGCCGACAGAATGGTTGATTCGGCAAAGCGTCTTGAGATGCCTGTATTCCCCAAGGAGAGATTTCTTGATGCTATAGATAAAGTTGTAAGCGCAAATGCTGCATGGGTACCTCCGTACGGATCAGGAGCAACTCTTTATTTAAGACCTTATATGTTCGGTATCAACCCTGTTATAGGTGTTAAGCCTGCAGACGATTATCAGTTCAGAGTATTTGCTACCCCCGTAGGACCTTACTTCAAGGGCGGTGCTAAGCCTCTTACAATAAAGGTTTCTGATTTTGACAGAGCGGCACCGAACGGAACAGGTATGATAAAGGCAGGTCTTAACTATGCGATGAGCCTTCATGCAATCGTTACGGCTCATAAGGAAGGATTTGACGAGAACATGTATCTCGATCCCAAGACACGTACAAAGGTTGAGGAGACAGGCGGTGCAAACTTCCTCTTTGTAACAAAGGACGGAAAGGTTGTAACACCAAAGTCAAACAGCATACTTCCTTCAATAACAAGAAGATCACTCGTTCAGGTTGCTAAGGATTATCTCGGACTTGAGGCTGAGGAGAGAGAAGTATACTTCGATGAGCTTAAGGATATGGCTGAGTGCGGACTTTGCGGTACGGCAGCAGTTATCTCACCTGTAGGAAAGATCTATGATCACGGAAACGAGATCTGCTTCCCTTCAGGAATGAATGAGATGGGACCTGTTACAAAGAAGCTTTACGATACACTGACAGGCATCCAGATGGGAAGAATAGAAGCTCCCGAAGGCTGGATAAGAGTTATAGGTTAATAAAGAAATCATTAAAGAGCGGATGTATTAAACTGCACCCCGAATGTTTTGTCTAACATTCGGGGTGCAGTTCAGTATTCCGCTCTTTTGTATTGCCACAGGAAAGTTCTGAAAATGCTGTCTGTCATACTGGATAAAGCATATTAATGATTGTAATTACATACATCAGATGATATAATGATTGTAAATACAGTCATTACAACATCGAGAGGTTGAGCTATGGGAAGAAGAAAAGCACTTTTACAGCCCAAACTGGAGAAAAAACTGCAGACAGTCGGAGGACAGATAAAGCTTGCGAGGTTGAGACGCGGATGGACTGCAGAAGAGATTGCAGAGAAAGCGTTTGTTGCGCGTTCTACAATAACACAGATAGAGAAGGGGTCGCCTTCTGTTTCTATCGGTATGTATCTGGCAGTACTGAATTCGCTTGGATTGCAGGATGACATACTGTTACTGGCAAAAGATGATGTGCTGGGAAGAACGTATCAGGACCTTAATCTGAAGATTCCAAGGAGGTCGAGAAAAAATGCCTCAAAATGAAATCTATGTATATGCCGGATGGGAAAGCAACAGAAAAATAGGGACAATCTTCGTAGATATGTTGAATGGTTCGGAGGTTGTAGCATTTGCATATGAGCATCAATGGCTGCAGATTCATCCGGGACTGATCCTGGATCCTACTTTGGAGCAGACGCCTTACCGAGCATATTCCAATGACAAAATGCTCTTTGGAGCCTTTCAGGATTCCTGTCCGGACCGATGGGGAAGAAGGTTGATAGACAGAAGGGAATCTATATATGCTGCGAAGGAAAACCGACGCCCGCGCAGGTTTATGGAGACCGATTATATGCTGGGTTTGCAGGATATATGCCGAAGCGGCGGATTCCGTTTTAAAACAGATGAAAACGGAGACTTCTTAGGCAACGACGGTCTGAGTGTTCCTCCTGTCTCAACGATAAGGGAATTGGAACAGATATCTCTGGGTTATGAGAACGGTAACGATGACAGATGGATACAGCAGCTGGTGAATCCCGGTTCGTCTCTTGGAGGTGCGCGACCCAAGGCGAATGTCAGGGATACGGATGGTTCCCTCTGGATCGCCAAGTTTCCATCAAAATACGATGATTATGATGTGGGTGCCTGGGAAAAGGTAGTTCACGATCTTGCGGGAAAATGCGGTATACGGATTCCTGAATCAAGACTGTGCAGATACAGCGATCTTGGAAGCACATTTCTCGTTAAGCGTTTCGATCGTGAATATGACCGTGATGGAAATGAAAAAAGGATTCATTTTGCTTCAGCAATGACTATGCTGGGAATGAGAGACGGTCATACCGACAAAACAGGATTTCTCGATCTTGCCGATGCAGTAAGCAGACTTACGATCAATTCCGACAGTGAACTGGAACAGCTGTTTAAAAGAGTTATTTTTGATATTGCTATATCAAATCAGGATGATCATTTGAGAAATCACGGATTTCTTCTTACAGATAATAAATGGACGCTCTCTCCGTCATATGATATGAATCCTGTATATAATGCAGATTATCTTTCAATGTATATTGATTTTGATGATGGACGAAGATCATTTGATAAAGCTCTGGAAACAGCAGTTTACTTTCATCTGACAGAAGAAGAGGCAAAACAGATTATTAAAAGTATTGTGGGTACAGTAGCAGATCTGTGGCGATCACTTGCATCAAAATATGGAATAAATGAATCAGACAGAAAACTGATGGCCCCTGCATTTGAACTTGCACAAAAAGAAGCTCTTTGAACCAGCAAGACGAGTGTGAACAATAAAAGAGATATCACCGTACGTCGGCAGATATCTCTTTTTATGTCCAGTATTCAGTATAAGCAGTTAAAAAACTAATGAATGAACGGCATGAGTTCTATGACAAATACCATTATGCAGGCAAGCACGGATACCACAAAGAGGCTTGCACCCTTCCATGCGAGTATTATCGCAAAGATAAAAGCTATGGCACCCGCAACAGGTGAATCCGTTGCATCCATCATGGCGGGGAAGGTCATCGCTGCGAGCGTGACATAGGGCACATAGTAAAGGAATGATCTTATAAAGGTGTTTGTTATCTCTTTCCTTATCAGTGTGAGAGGAAGAACCCTTATCAGATATGTCACCAGAGCCATTATTAACATGTAGATATATATGTTGTGTGTCATGCCTCATCCTTCCTTTCTTCCTTTAATGGAAAGAGCAGTGCTGCGACAGATGATATCACAACAGTTATAAATATGATCCTTGTTCCGGATGATATCGAAGCGATCAAAGGAATACGAGCAGAAAGATAGCTTGCCACCATCGATATCACGACTAAAGAAGCGATCTTCTTATCCTTCTTTGAAGGAGGGATTATTATCGCGATGAACATTCCATAAAGACCAACGCTTAGGGCACTTACCACATTCTTTGGAAGGATGTTTCCCATTACCACACCGAGATAGGTTCCCACAGACCATGCGGGTACGGATACGGCTGCCGCACCGTATGTATAGAAGGGATTAAGCTTTCCGGGTACGGATATGCTTATTCCGAAGATCTCATCCGTTATAAAGCATCCGAGTAAAAACCTGTGGATGTTTTTCATCTTATCTGAAAACTTCTGGGACAGAGCGCAGCTTAAGAGCATATATCTTGCATTTGCTACAAGAGTCATAATGGCTAGTTCTATGTATGCGGCCTTTTCTCCTATTAATGTAAATCCCACATACTCACCGGCCGATGCCGCATTGGTAGCGGATACTATCATGGACTGAAGAGCGGTCACACCTGCTTTCTTTGCGACTATGCCCAAAGTAAAGGCGACCGCAAAGTATCCGAGTGCTATCGGGATACCGTGCTTCATGCCGGTAAGAAATGCTGTTTTATTGCTTGCCTCAAGATTGTTTCTCATTTTTTAAACGCCTTTGTTTAAATTCAACATTACCTATTGTAACCACTTTTGTCCTGTTCGTCCATATTAAATTGAGAGTGGTCTTTAAGGCTGTGAATGTGATATATTTATCTTGATATGCAACAGTTGAAACAGGATATAGACAACTTAACATTCAAACGCGTTTATCTTCTCTACGGAGATGAGGATTACTTAAGGAAGCAGTACAAGGATAAACTTCTAAATGCCCTTATGCCCGACGGCGATACGATGAATTTTAACCGCTATGAGGGCAAGGATATAGAGATAGGCGAGGTCATAGATCAGGCAGAGACCCTTCCTTTCTTTGCTGACAGGAGAGTGATCCTGATAGAAGACAGCGGTCTGTGCAAGGCGGGAGGAGAGCAGTTTGCGGAATATCTCTCAAACAGTTCCCCCGACACGGTCATAATAATGAATGAATCCGCAGTCGACAAAAGGAGCAAGGTCTTTAAAGCCGTAACGAGCGCCGGAAGAGCAGTGGAATTTAACGCCCAGCCGGCTGAGACTTTACAAAAGTGGATCTTAGGGCGCGTAAAGAAAGAGGGAAAGAATATCGATTCAAGGGCTCTTAATCTCTTGCTTGAGCGCACCGGCACGGATATGACAACGATAAGCGTTGAGCTTGAAAAGCTCTTTTCATACACGATGGGAAGACCTGCCATAACGGCTAAGGATGTTGATGATATAATAACAGTGAGCACAAGTTCAAAGGTCTTTGACATGATAGCTGCGATAGCAGAGAAGAGACAGTCCGCTGCGCTTGAGATGTATCATGATCTTTTGGAACATAAGGAGACACCTTTTGGGATACTGGCTCTGATCACAAGGCAGTTTAACATGATGCTTCAGGTTAGTGAGCTCATGGATGAGGGGAAGGGTGTCAAGTCAATAGCGGATACGATGGGAATATCCACATATATAGAACAGAAGTATGAGAGACAGGTAAAGAACTTCGGATACAAGTCATTAAGAAGAGCACTCGATGCATGTGCCGAGGCCGATGAGAATGTAAAGATAAAGGGAATGAACCCGGAGCTTTCGGTGGAACTTCTGATAATCGAATACAGCAGCCGATAGTACGATAAACGGGACTATATCTCCTATATAGTGTAGGCATAAGGTAAACAGTGCCGACTTAGGCAGGGAGGTATACAATGAAAAAGACTACCATCGTTATCACACTCGGACTCATACTCATAATAACTTTAGGTATATCGATAAGGGCAAACGGAAGATCAAACCGCATCCCGGATATAACAAATGAATATTACAGACAAATAGAGAATGCTTACGTTTTAGATGTCAGGCAGACTCTTACAAAAGAAGGTTTTTCAAATGCCGGAGTATCCATGACCAAAGTGGTCAATGATCTCGGAGGCTTTGATTATACATTGAAAGTCCATCACAGAAGGATAGACAGGATGGATGAGAGTGAGAGGGAAACACTCTCAAAGCTTTTAACTTCTGCAGACATAGGAGTCGATAACAGCTTCGTGTCTGTAAGATATATAGAATACTGAAAAAAGAAAGGCAGATACTTATGGAACCAAAGATAGGCGGTGTATACAGACATTTCAAAGGAAATCTCTACGAGGTCAAGGCTGTTGCAAAACACAGCGAGACTCTTGAAAAGATGGTGGTCTACCAGGCTCTCTACGGAGATAACGAGACCTATGTGAGACCCTATGATTCGTTTGTGTCAAAAGTGGATAAGATAAAGTATCCCGATGCCACTCAGGAATACAGATTCGAGGAAGTCAAGGCAAACGAGACTCCCGATATCGATCCGATGGTGATGAAGTTTTTGGAGACCGAGGACTTTGAAGAGAAGTTTGATATATTAGACAGTCTTCGCTATAAGATCACAAAGGATCAGATAGCAGTCATGGCCATGTCTTTGGATGTAACGATAGATGACAGTGATCTTGAAGATATGTACAGGCAGTTAAAAACCTGCGTGGATACCAGACGCAGGTTTGAAACAACAAGATTAAGATAGATCAGTAGATGATCTTTATTGCTTCCTTTTTACAGCTTACGGAGATGTAGTCGGCTTTTGTCTCGACCTCTCCGTCGGTGTGAACCCATAAAGGAGATGAGGTCCTTACGCTGTAGCCGCAGGTGCGGTACAGATCAACGCCCTCGTTTCCAAGGTGCTCACCCTCAAGTGCTGTGGGAAGCAGTTTTATTATACCGGGCTTTGAGATGCCGTGTACGGCAAGAAGATCTATCATGCCGTCATGGTTGCTCGCATCCGGTGCGAACATGAAACCTCCGCCCTCATAGCGGTTGTTCATACCGCCAAGGAATATCAGTTTTTCCAGTGAGATCACATCGGAACTTCCTTCCAGCGTAAGCTCAGCCGTTACAAATCTTGAAAAGATCAGCTGCTTTATACATATGAAAAGATATGACAGCTTTCCAAGACCGAGTCTGTTAAAGAAATTCTTTATCCCCGAAGAGAGCGCTTCATGACATACGCTCGCATCATATCCCATGCCGCAGCTTACAAGAAAGTGTCTGTCGGGTATGGACATGTTTCCTTCTCTTACAAGACTGTTCTCACAGTGGACCGTTCCCATATCCATATAAAGTATCGTAGGTTTGGTTAAAAGATGAGTGACCGCTTCTACCGGATCGGAAGAGATCCTTAGAGCTCTTGCAAGATCGTTGCTCGAACCTACAGGTATTGTGGAAAGAGCGACATTTTCAAATGAATCAAGTCCCTGGATGACCTCGTTTAAAGTCCCGTCACCGCCAAGAACCATAAGGTGTACGCGTTCGTTTTCTTCACATATCTTAGATACTATCCTTGCCGCATCACCGTGTTTTGAAGTCAGATATGACTTGTATTTAACTTCCTTTTCATCAAGGACTCTTTTTACTATCTCCCAGTTTTTTTTGCCTCTGCCTGATCTGGCAGCAGGGTTGACGATCACATGATACATAACGCATCTTCCTTGAAAAACGTTTTTAGGCTTATATAACCTAGGAAGATATTATCAGATAAATTTTTTCAAGTAAATAGGTTTTAGCGTATTTTCACATCGCATTTCCTGTGGTATAATATCCCCTAAGCGTTGTCAGTCAGAGACAATTTTATTAAAAGAGTTTATTAAGAAAGGCGGACAGATATGTACTCTTTAGATGAAGTAAAAGCTGTTGATCCCGAGATAGCTCAGGCCATAGTGGATGAGCAGAAAAGACAGAACAGTCACATTGAATTAATCGCATCGGAAAACTGGGTTAGCAAGGCAGTAATGGCTGCAATGGGTAGCCCTCTTACAAATAAATATGCCGAAGGATATCCCGGAAAGAGATACTACGGCGGCTGTGATTGCGTGGATGTCGTTGAAGACCTCGCACGTGAGAGAGCTAAAAAGCTCTTTGGCTGTGACTATGTCAATGTTCAGCCCCATTCAGGAGCACAGGCAAACATGGCTGTATTCTTTGCAGTAATGGAGCCCGGCGACACATTCATGGGAATGAACCTCGATCACGGCGGACATCTTTCACACGGTTCACCGGTAAATATGTCAGGTAAGTACTTCAACTGCGTACCATACGGCGTTAACGATGACGGCTTCATCGATTACGATGAGGTAAGAAGGATCGCTCTTGAGTGCAAGCCCAAGATGATCGTAAGCGGCGCTTCGGCTTATGCCCGCAAGATAGATTTTAAAAAGTTCAGAGAGATCTGTGATGAGGTCGGTGCAGTAATGATGGTAGATATCGCTCACATCGCAGGACTTGTTGCTTCAGGTTATCATGAGAGTCCCTTCCCTTATGCTGATGTTGTAACAACAACAACTCATAAGACTTTAAGAGGTCCACGTGGCGGTATGATCATGTGCAACCAGGAGGCAGCTGATAAGTACAACTTCAACAAGGCTATATTCCCGGGTATTCAGGGTGGTCCTTTAATGCATGTGATAGCAGCAAAGGCTGTATGCTTCAAAGAGGCTCTTTCTCCCGAGTTCAAGGAATACGGAAAGAACATCATTGACAATGCACAGGCACTTGCAAACGGACTTATGAAGAGAGGCTTAAGCATAGTTTCGGGCGGTACGGATAACCACCTTATGCTCCTTGATCTTCGTCCGCAGGGTCTTACAGGCAAGGCTATAGAAAAGCTTCTTGATGAGGCTCATATCACAGCCAACAAGAACACTGTTCCCAACGATCCTCAGAAGGCTTTTGTAACATCAGGTATCAGACTCGGTACTCCCGCTGTTACATCTAGAGGCATGAACACCGAAGATATGGACAGGATCGCTGAAGCTATCTCTCTTGTAGTTCTCGGCGGCGAGGAGAAGGTTCCTCAGGCAAGAGCCATTGTTCAGGAGCTTACTGACAAGTATCCTCTTATTTAATAAAGATACTTATACATATGAATAATGAAAAAAAGATGATCAGTGCCGATTCACTTAAGTGGATCGCACTGATTACTATGTTTATAGACCATATAGGCGCAGGCATATTTGAAAAGTCACCGATGTTCATGTCAGGTCACGGAGCATGGGACCTTCTGTTAAGGTCGATAGGAAGGATCGCCTTTCCTATCTTTTGTTTCCTTCTTGTTGAAGGATACATACATACCCACAGCAGATTAAAGTACAGCTTAAGGCTTCTTGCGTTTGCCCTAATATCGGAGATACCCTTTGATCTGCTCTTCAGACAGAAGTTCTTTACGCTTAAATACCAGAACGTGTACTTCACACTCATACTGGGATATATATGCATGATCGCTATGGGTTATCTTAAAGAGAAGATAAAGGGCTGTTTAAGTTACATACCTCAGCTTATCGTTCTGGCTCTCGGTGCTGTCATCGCACAGTTTATGAATACGGACTACGGAGCATGGGGAGTGGCACTTATCGGAGTGATATTTCTGTTTTCAAAAGACAGAAAAATACAGTGCATCATTTCAGCCTGTTTCATACTTGTAACAAGCTTTATGGGACTGATATCAGAGCTTGAAGCTTTCGCAGCACTTGCATTTATCGCGATTGCGTTTTATAGTGGTCAGAGAAAAAACAGTGTGAACAAATATGTATTCTACAGTCTGTACCCCATCCACTTAAGCGTATATGCAGGGATAAGATACATTCTGTTTACGGTCCTTGATGTTATGTAGGACATATATGTAAGGAAAGGTAGTATTTATGATAAAGGTAGCGGTTTATGGCTACGGCACCGTTGGAAGCGGCGTAGTAGAAGTTATTGATGACAACAATAAGCTTATAAGTCAGAGGATAGGCGATGAGATCGAGGTAAAATACATCCTTGATATCAGAGATTTCCCGGGAGACAAAAACGAGAAGAAGATCGTACATGATATCAACATCATTCTTGACGATCCCGAGATAAACGTGATCTGCGAGACAATGGGAGGTACAAAGTTTGCATATCCCTATACAAAGTCTGCACTCGAAAAGGGTATAAGCGTATGTACATCAAATAAGGAACTCGTTGCCGCATACGGACCCGAACTTTTATCGATCGCAAAGAAGAATAACTGCAGCTATCTGTTTGAAGCAAGCGTGGGCGGCGGAATACCGATAATCCGTCCGATGAACACATCTCTTGCGCCTGAGCACATAGAAAAGATAACAGGTATCCTTAACGGTACGACCAACTACATGCTCACAAAGATGTCAAGAGAAGGCTCTTCATATGAGGATGTTTTAAAGGAAGCTCAGGATCTGGGCTATGCCGAGAGAAATCCCGAGGCTGACGTTGAAGGCTTTGACGCATGCAGAAAGATTGCGATCCTTGCGTCCCTTATGACAGGAAAGACCGTTAACTACGAAGAGATATACACAGAGGGTATCACAAAGATAACCTCAAAGGATTTCGAATATGCAAAGAAGCTTAAAAAGTCCATAAAGCTTCTTGCCATAGCAGAGAACAAGGATGATGAGTTAACCGCAATGGTAGCTCCCTTCATGATTGGTGAAGAGCATCCCCTTAACGGAGTAAACGATGTATTTAACGGTGTCTACGTTACGGGAAACATGGTAGATGACCTTATGTTTTACGGAAGAGGAGCAGGAAAGCTTCCCACGGCAAGTGCTGTTGTAAGCGATGCCATAGAATGTGCAAGAAATCTCGGAAGGACTCTTGACTGTGTATGGAAGGATGAGAAGAAGACCCTTGCAGACAGAAAGAATAAGGAAAGAGAGTTCTTTGTAAGAACCGATGCAGCGCAGAAAGACAATGCATTAAGTTTTTTTGAGGGTCTTAGCGATGTATCGATCGATTCAGATGAGTTTGCTTTCATCACACCCAAGATGAGCGAGAGAGAATTTGACGATAAGATCGTACGTCTTGATAAAGTTAAGTCTGTAATCAGGGTTGAGGCCTGATCGATCATATAGGATATTGAGGAGTATGTTATGAAAAAAGTGGTAAAGTTCGGCGGAAGCTCACTTGCGAGCGCCGAGCAGTTCAAAAAAGTCGGAGACATCATCAGATCTGACGAGACAAGGATCTATGTAATACCCAGTGCACCCGGAAAGCGTTTTGACGGTGACACAAAGGTAACGGACATGCTTTACGGCTGTTATGCTCTTGCTGATGCAGACAAGAACTTTGACAAAGAGCTAAAGGCCATAAAGGAAAGATACAATGAGATCATAAGCGGTCTTAACCTTGACATGACTCTCGATGAAGAGTTTAAGGAGATCGAGAAGAACTTTAAGGCAAAGGCCGGAAAAGACTATGCCGCAAGCAGAGGCGAGTTCTTAAACGGAAAGATAATGGCAAAGTATCTCGGATATACATTTGTCGATCCCGCTGAGGTCATCAAGTTTGATCCAAACGGTGATTTTAATGCCGAAAAGACAAACGAGCTTTTGGGAAAGAGACTCTCAAAGCTTGACAATGCCGTAATACCCGGTTTTTACGGAAGCTTGGAGGACGGAAAGGTAAAGACCTTCTCAAGAGGAGGTTCAGACATAACAGGTTCCATCGTTGCAAGAGCGGCTCACGTTGATGTATATGAGAACTGGACAGACGTATCCGGCTTCCTTGTAGCAGATCCCAGGATCATAGATCATCCTGAAGGAATTGATACCATCACATACAAGGAACTCAGAGAGCTCTCATACATGGGAGCAGGCGTACTTCATGAGGATTCTATCTTCCCCGTTCGTATCGAGGGTATTCCGATAAACATCAGAAACACAAACAAGCCTTCAGACAACGGTACATGGATCGTTGAGAGCACCTGCCAGAAGTCAAAGTACACCATAACGGGTATCGCAGGCAAGAAGGGCTTCTGTTCTATAAACATAGAAAAAGACAAAATGAACTCCGAGATAGGTTTCGGCAGAAGAGTTCTCGGCGTATTTGAGGATAACGGCATAAGCTTTGAGCACATGCCTTCCGGAATAGACACACTTACAGTCTTTGTTCATCAGGATGAGTTCATGGACAAGGAGCAGAGAGTAGTTTCCGGTATCCACAGAGTGGCAAATCCCGACACTATAGAGATAGAGGCAGACCTTGCACTCATCGCAGTCGTTGGAAGAGGCATGAAGAGCCAGCGCGGTACAGCAGGAAGGATCTTCTCTGCACTCGCACATGCCAATGTAAACGTTAAGATGATCGACCAGGGATCAAGCGAGCTTAACATCATTATCGGTGTATCAAATGCCGATTTCGAGACAGCGATAAAAGCGATCTACGACATCTTTGTTACGGCAGCGCTTGGCTGATACATTGAAAATACAAGACTTTTTAGAGACAGACAATTGCGTTCTGTCTCTTTTTATATGAAAAAGATGAAAAATAAATTATCTGAAATATTCCAACAAAAGCAATAAAATATACAAAAGCAAGATTACATAACTTTAATTTGATACAAAATAATTAATTTTTTTCATAAATTGTATTGACAAATATAAAACAGGTGTATATAATAAAGACATAATAAAACAAACACAAATCTAACAAAGGAGGAACGGTCCACCGGAAAGATAAGTGTATGATCATATATGACATGGTTAGTGGGGCGTAAGTTGGTGACAGCCGTATGAGATCCGAATAAAAGATGAGAGTAGGATCCAGGTGTTACAGTACGTGGGTACAATAAGAGGATACGCCGGTAAATGTCGAGTACAACTGAATAGAAGATGAAAAAACAACTCAGAAAGCGAGGTAAAGTCCATTGGATTCATCGGTTTAAGGGCGGGTATCAATATAAATCAGGATTGGTACCCGCTTAATTTGTGCGCCTGAAAAAAGTTAAAAAATCCTTAAGAAATATTATATTTTGTATTTACCGAATATGTGATATACTACCACTTGTGAAATTATGTGAAAAAGCAGTAAGTGGAGATATATGATGTCAGATAACAATAATTTTCTGAATGATGATATAGAAACTCTGGATCTTTCGGATATCCCGGAAGCCATTGCCGCTATGGAAGAGACAGGTGTGATAAAACCCATAGCTGAGATAAAAGAGGCTGAGGCTAAACAGGCTGAGGAGGAAAAGAAAACAGACGAGATAGAAGAGACTAAAAAAGAGCCTGAAAAAAGCGAAGAAGTTTCTTCTGACCCCGGTGAGACACAGAGCTGGGATGCCATACATGAGAACATGACGGAAGCTCCCGAGGACAATGTTACACCCCCAGAGAGTGAACCTCCAAAGGATGGGGATGATACACAACCTAAAAAGAAGATCACTTCCGAAGAAAAAAGACTGGCAAGACAAAAGAGAAGACAGACAAACAGGATAATAGCCTTCACGGTATTCTTTGTCATTGTTGCGCTCATAGCGATAGGAAGTATTTTCGGAGCAAAATTTGTTTCCGAGAACACAGATAAGGATGAACCTGTTGCGGTAGTGGAAGAGATAACTCCCGCAGTAACAGAACCTGTAATAGACATGACGCCTCTTATAACCCAGGAGGAAGAAGAACAGGAAGAGGAAGAACCAACTCCGGAAGTTCAGTCTGAAGAAGAGCTTTTGGAAGAAATGGTCACAAACATGATATCCGAGATGACCCTTGAAGAGAAGGTCGCAGGATTATTCATTGTGACACCCGAGTCATTAACCGGCCAGCAGGCTGTAACAAAAGCAGGTGACGGAACAAAGGAAGCGCTTGAAAAGTATCCCGTGGGAGGAATAGTTTATTTCAAGCAGAACATAACTTCTGCCGATCAGATAAAAGAGATGATCGACAACACTGTCAGTTACAGCAGATATCCTTTATTTATCGCTGTTGACGAAGAAGGCGGTGATGTCACACGAATCCAGCAGGCTCTTAAGCTTGACAAGATCCCCACAGCCGCAGAGCTTGGAGAAGAGAATAACACGATAACAACATTCGATACATACAACAGTATCGGCAACTATATGAAAGAATACGGCTTTAACCTTGATTTTGCGCCTGTTGCGGATGTATTGACCAATCCGGACAATAAGGCTATCGGCAACCGTTCATTTGGTGCAGATGCCGATGTTGTCAGCAACATGGTATCAAGTGCCGTAAAAGGACTTGATGAAGCGGGTGTATATACCTGTGTCAAGCATTTCCCGGGTCAGGGAGATGTTAACGGTGATACTCATCAGACTCTGGCATCCACAACAAAGTCAAGATCTGAGATGGAAAGCTGCGAGCTCTTATCGTTTAAAGCCGCTATCGAGAGCGGAGTTGATATGATCATGGTCGGTCACTTCTCTGCACCTTCTCTTACTGAGGAACCTCTTCCCTGCTCGATATCAAGAGAGGTCATGACGGATCTGTTAAGAGTCGATATGGGATATAACGGCGTGATAATAACAGATTCTATGAGCATGGCAGCCATCTCGGAGTATTACGGGGCTGATGAGGCAGCCATCAAGGCATTAAAGGCAGGTGCCGACATGATACTCATGCCGGAAGACTTTGAACTTGCCTACAACGGTGTAATAGATGCAGTCAACGACGGGACCATAGACGAGCACAGGATAAACGATTCACTTGCAAGAGTTTACAAGGTTAAATACAAGGATACTTTGCAACCTGAGGAATGATCTTATAAAAATGCTGTAAATTGATAAAAAGATTTGCTATTATATAATCATCCAATAATCTAACATAATTGAAGGAGGGATTCTTAAATGGGCAAATTCGTATTATCAGAAGCAAAGAACGGTTACAAATTCAATCTTGTTGCAGGTAATGGCGAGATCATAGCATCAAGCCAGGTTTACAAGAGCGCTGCTTCAGCTAAAAAGGGCATCGCATCTGTTATGACAAATTCGCAGATCGCAAAGGTTGAGGACCAGACAGAAAAAGGATTCAAGGCTGTTACAAATCCCAAGTTTGAGGTTTACAAGGATAAGAAGGGCGAGTTCCGCTTCCGTCTTAAAGCAAAGAACGGACAGATAATAGCAACAGGAGAGGGCTACTCAAAGTTAGACAGCTGCCTAAAGGGTGTTGCTTCAGTCCAGAAGAACGCAAAGGACGGCAAGATAACAGAGAAATAAGTAAGTTGAAGGGATATCCAAAACGGATATCCCTTTTAATCTAAACAAAGTCAGGGATCTCATCCTGGCTTTGTTTATTTTTGGTATACCCTCCTATCTTAAAGTATAAATTGCTGTATGTTGATAAGCCTATATATGGCAGATTGATTGCTTCTGAGGGGCTTTATTCGCTATATGAAGATGATGATGCACTGTCACTGGGATATATGACAAGACTTAAGGAAGGGGATGCACGTAGAGTATTAAGTGGAAATGCGTTTGAAAATCAAAATATTTGGGCTTATTTCGAGATTGATAATAGCAGACAATTGTCAAAAGAACAAAAAGCACTCAAAGCTGATAATAAATTGTTTTTAAATGGTGAAAGCGTTGGTGAATTCATAGATCCTCATAATGAATCGGCTTATATGGTGTTTTTGGGTGAACACGTATCGGGAGAAAAACTTAATATTGAAGTCTTAAGTGAAAAATACTATGGTATCATGCATGTCTTTTCTTTTAATGAGGAAGCATATCATAATATCTTGAATTCTTTGTCAAAGAATCAACTTAATATAACAGAGCATTCTAAAGTACGTTTTGAAGGTACTATAGATGCCGGTGAAGGTGGGAATATGTTGCTTACCTTACCATATATGGATGGATGGAAGGTTAAGGTTGATGGACATCGGGTTGAATATTGTGATTACAGAGATACCATGATAATCGTTCCGTTATCTGGAGGGCAACATAACGTTGAAATTGCTTTCTTTCCGCCTGGGTTAATAGCTGGATTGATAAGTATGCTCATTTCTGCTTGTCTATGGATTATGATCATACTTCTAAATAATAAGCATTTGACTGATAACAAGGATAACTTTAAGACAAATCATGTTTTGGCGTGATTAAGTAAATAATATAGTAGTATATTATGCCAATGATATATGATATTAGAGCAAATAAAAACATATTAGATCTTAATGTAATATCATAATGAATGATATTTAGGTTTATTCCAACGAATAGCGCAAACAATGTGGGAAGATGCATAACAAATACATAATATGCATACCGGTTTAGTTTGGTCCAGATACTATGTTTGATAAGTGTGAAATCAGTAGCCATGATAATGCGAATGAGTGATGGATAGAGTATAAAAACAAGCAGATACAATATTATCGGTTTTATATAATTGTAGTAATGTATATATGAGTGAATAAACAACATGATTAGTATGATGCATGTTATTACTTCTGGAAGCGATGGGGTGCTGGTCTTGTTTATTCTATGAGATAGAATAACACCAAAGAAGAATGCGATATATCCACGTGAGGTTGAATAATTAAGTAAAGGAATATTAATGCTTAACAATTGAGTGGATATGCCTAATACTATTATAAGAATGTAAAAATATATAGCAGAACAATTGAGCTTTCTAGATGCTTTTAGAATCAGATAGAATATTAGGTAGCATAAAAATAAAACAGAAACATACCATATGGGATTATTGATCATTGGATTATCAAGAATTCCCCATGCTGAAATACCAAGCGAGGCAACAACAGCCCCGAGGGGGTTTATTCCGGTTTCAAACAGCCAGTTTTCAACGTTCATAATTCCGGCGTAGTAACTGATTGTTTCATAGGCGATTACAGAGCCCATTATCGGGAGAATGAGGCGCAGATACCGATTGATGAAGAATTTTTTAAAAGTATGATCAGAGTTCTGTATACTTTGCTCATGTTTAGAAATAACTATACCTGAAATAAGAAAGAATAATTCTACCAATATGCCAAAATCAAACAGACCAAAATAATAATTCACATGATTATAAAAGTAAACACCGAAAATCTGTTGATAGTGGTGGAATATGATCATGATTGTTGCCATGACTTTTATAAAATCTAGTTGTATGTAATGATTGGAAGTATTGTTCATGTTTGAGCCTCCTGATTATTATAACACAAATATGAATAGTGAAGTGAAGGACAAAACTGTTATGGAAGAAAAGGGAAAAAGAGGATCATTAATAAGTATTTACGACAGAATCGGGAAAGAAGGGTTTGCAGAGATTGCTGAGTGGCTTTTGCGTTTGCTTTGCGTGACGCCTTTGATCATAGGTATTATTAATTATATTATGCTGTTGGACATACCTTCGTATGATCCTTATTTATATAATTACAGGTGTATAATTGTTTCAAGCATTGGGTTTATCCTCATGACAGTTTTTGCTGTGTTCTTTGTGAGAGGAAAGATAGTGCAAGAACATCTTGGGATAAAGGGCATATTGGGAAAGGTTAAATGCAGGGAACCATGGTTACTCTGGTGGATAGCTCTATTGGTCTGGGGGATTATTACGGTTGTTGCTTCAGCTTATCCTAAATCAGCTTTATTTGGTGGAACGATCCTTTAGTCGGGCTATATAACCCATATATATATGATATGCGTGATGATATGTGCATATCTTTTGAATGAAGATGGACGAAGAAGGGTTATTAATACATATGTTGTAGTATCAGACATATTAGCGATCATAATGATTTCGTTTAATTATAAAATGACGAAAAAACCTGAAGTGCATTTCCGATTGACGAGAATAAAATAAAATGATATAGTGCAACTAGAAATTAGTTGCAGAGGTATGGCAGTGCCTAAGAGATCAGAATTATTAGAAAAACTATTGTCTAAACCGGCTCCCACAAACTTTACAACGAGAGAACCTGACTTACTTATGAAGCAGTGCGGATGTGAGAGATTTGAAGGCGGGAGAGGATCCGGAATAGGTTATTATCATATTGAAACAAAACGTATCATTCAATTTGACGGACGGCATCCGGGAAATGAATTATACAGGTATCAGATAAAAATGGTAATAGGATTTCTAAAGGAAGTGGGTGAAATATAATGATGAGTTCGCTGATGGAATATAATGGATATCATGCAAAGGTTGAATTTGATCAGGATGATCAGATCTTTATTGGACATGTTCTCGGTATCAATGACTCTTTAAATTTTCACGGAGAATCTGTAAAAGAACTATCACAGTCCATGCGTGACTGCATAGATAATTACCTTGATCATTGTAAAAAAATCGGTAAAGACCCTGAGCGTGAATTTAAAGGCTCTTTTAATGTGCGTATTAAACCTGAACAACATAAAAAAATAGCTTTGTACGCAGCCAATGAGGGAATTACCATAAACCAGTTTGTATCCAGAGCGATAGAGGATGAGTTGAATATCCTTGAAGGATAAGCTATCCGGGGATAACTGTTTTGTAGCATCATCCGTATTTTTTGCCGATAAGAATTCACATGGCAGGATGAGTATTTTTATAAAAAAATGATCTTGAGAATTGTGTTTTCTCAAAACCGCTTTGTTTACAGTTAAAGGGATATCCAAAACGGATATCCCTTTTAAACTGCCTGTTTATCATATCATTGTTTTATTATTTTGCCGAATCGGTAAATGTTTCTGTCAGCTTGTTCTCATATGCGGTGCATATAGTGTTTAACTTGTTGCTCCAGTCACTGTAATCTCCGTTATCAACGGGATTTATGGAGGCCATCTTGGACATCATGCTCACACCGTCCGCCGCTATATCTCTAAGCTTTGCTGTCTTGTCGGCTACACTTTTTGAAAGTGCGTTATTATCGGCACCTTCTTCTATCTCTTTTTTAAGATCAGAAGCCTGAGCCTTGTAAAGTTCGGAAAGCATTCCCGAATAATCATTATATACCTCTTCATATGAAGAATAGACGGCTCTCTGCGAGGCATCTATTATCTCACCGGCCTGTGCTGACAGGTCCTTTTTTATATTTAAATAGACCTGATCGGAGAGTGCGACAGTCTCTTCTGGCGTATCCTCTGTTTCCTCAGTCTTTCCGCATGAAGCAAAAAGTCCCAGAGTGAGCAAAAGAAAAAATATCATAAGCGATCTTTTCATAAACATCCTCCTTGTTTAGTTCATTATAGCACAAAAAGTCAGGGCAAATAAACGGAGCCATCCATTGGCAGTATGGACGGCTCCTGTATAGAAATCAAGGGAACTTTAGATCCCTTAAGTTCGATTGATCATCTTATGCTGTAGCACATGATGCTGCAAGTGCTATTATACCGGCTACGATAAGGATCGGGATCGCAAGATATATGAGACCGAACATCACGAGTGCGACCATTATAACCGGGAAGACTATAAGTGTAAGGAGTAACTTTGCTATCCCCCATGCAGCCTTTAGACCAAACACTAAGATCTTAAACATTATTGCTATTGTTGCTATCACTAAGATCGTTATCATAAACTTCACATCCTTTCTGTGAGGGTTAACTGTTTCTTTATGCCTTTATTCTAGTGCTTATCGGGATGGATATAAATGATCATAGGAACAAATTATGAAGGTGTATTTTGCTCTTTGCATGGAAAAAAGAAGATAAAAAGAGAAGAGACCTCTTTGGTGTGGGTCTCTTCAAAGGGATTATGATGAAGTTTTAGCACCTTGCCTGCTACGTATTTACCATATCACAGATTTTGTTTCCTGAGTGGATTTGTGCACGAAATGCAGAAATTCGTGCACGAAATGCAGATAAATTTTTCTGTGTTCGAGCACACTTGAATTTATGTAAACCGCACGCTGTTTCCTGTTCTTGACATGTGACTATATTAAAATTAAAATGAAACCAGTTTCATTTTTAATGCACGGAGGTTCACATGCCAAAGGTATCACAGGAGTATTTTGATAACAAAAAACGATCGATCGTTAATGCGGCCTATGAGGTCTGTCTTAAAAAACCTGCCCAGATGGTCACGATGATGGATGTGATAGAACAGACAGGGCTCTCCCAGGGAGGGATATACCGTTTTTACAAAGACCTCGATGAGATATTAAGCGATATGGTCACCATGATGAGATCAAACTACAACCTGATAGACGGCCTTGAAGATGTATTTAATGATTCGGAGGACCTTTCATTTGAACAGGCTGTAAAAAAGGTATGCGATGTACTTGCCTCCACCATGGAAGAGCATCTGTTGGATATACAAAAGATAAACTTTGATCTTACGGTCATGGCCATAAACGAGCCGGAACGGGCAAAAAAGATCATCGGAAACATAAAGGGAAGAGGTAACTTTGATTACCTTGCTAAAGTCGCCCTGCCTCTTTTAAATGAAGCAGCAAAAAAACATGATCTTAAACTAAAGGGAAGCCCTGAAGAACTCTACGACTTTATATCATCCGCTTATACGGGCATTGAATTAAACTGTATTCTTTCTGCCTGCTACGGAAACGGGGCTCTTCACTTAGAGGTCAGTCCAAAGCCCCTTTTTGACACACTTGCTAAAACGATCATTTTCTTGTTTGGAGGAGAAAACTCATGAATAAAAGACCAAAGCCCACAGGAGAGTATGCGGTAGGAACATTCACCTATACCGTAAAAGATGCAAGAGAAGAAGTGATGGATAAGACAAAGATGCGAAGTGTAGCTTCCAGAGTCTATTACCCGATAGATAAGGATTCTGTAAAGGATCTTAAACCATCGATAGGCTTATCCGAAAACATGGCCAAGGGTATCACAAAAGCATTCAAGATACCCATAAACTATGAGAAAATGAAAGAAAAAGGCGAGATATACTCCGAGTGCTATGAAAATGCAAAAAGGATTGAAGGAGTAAGATTTCCTCTTATCATGTTTCATCACGGGATGGCCTCATACAGAGAGGGGAATTCTTTTCTGTGCATAGAACTTGCATCCCATGGATATGTGGTGATCAGCGTATCTCATTCGATGGAAGCAGCCTGCACCGAGTTTGATGACGGATCTGTCGAATGGTTTGACAAGAGCATCTTAAAGAAACAGTATCAGCCTTTTTTAAAGGGAGCCGTAAATATCCTTAAGCTTAGCAGGTTTAAGGGAAGCGACAGCGAAATGGCAAAAAGGTTTGATGAATTTCAAAGGGTATACTCAAGGTTTTTGATGGGCAGACTAGATGAATGGGTCCTTGATAATGATGCTACACTTGATTATGCAAAGGAGAATCTAAATGACCTTATAGACTTTGATAAGGGAATAGGAGTATGCGGTCACTCAATGGGAGGAAATACGGCCTACAGACTGTGCTGTGATAAGGAGGATTATGTCTGCGGCATAAACATTGACGGAGCTCTCTTTGGAGACTATACGAACTGTGTTCTTAATAAACCGTTTTTGCAGGTAAGCTGCAAGAGCAATGAAAAGGTAGTAGCCAGAGTATATATAAGACATACAAAGCCTGTTTTCAAGGCACTCTTTAAAGACATGCAGCATATAGGGTTTTCCGATGTGAAGCATATGATGAAACCGGGACTTACCGCGGGAAAGCTTGATCCTGATCTTATGCATGAGAATCTTTGCAGATGTCATCTGGAGATGTTTGATACATATCTTAAGGGTATAAAGAATGAGCCCGAGCTCATAAGCAACGATGTTATTACTGTAACCAAATATGAGGCGGATATGTAAGTTTTGTTATATAATATCCCCATAGGTAAAAAACTTTGCACACAGATAGGAGGATCACCATATGAGAGAAGTAAGACTTGGGAGAACAGGTATAGTTGTTGTTCAAAACGGTTTTGGCGCCCTTCCTGTGCAGAGGGTTTCTGAAGATGAAGCCGTGATGCTTTTGCGAAAAGCCTACAGCGGTGGAATGAGATTCTTCGACACCGCAAGAGCCTACAGCGACAGCGAGGAAAAACTCGGAAAAGCATTCGGTGACGGATATATTGACAGGGATAAGATAATAATAGCGACAAAGACACCCTCAAAGAATCCCGAGGATTTCTGGAAGGATCTTGAGACCTCGCTTGACAAACTAAAGACAGACTATATAGACATATATCAGTTCCATATGATGAACGAGTGCTGGAAGCCCGGTGAAGATAACGGCATGTATGAATGCATGGTAAAGGCAAAAGAGCAGGGAAAGATCCGCCATATAGGTGGAACAGCACATAAACTCGGTGTTGCCATAGATATCGTAAACTCAGGGCTTTATGATACTCTGCAGTACCCGATAAGCTATCTTGCGGATCAAAAGGAGATCGAACTCATAAAACTGTGCAACAAAAAAGATGTTGGAATGATAGCTATGAAGGGGCTTGCCGGAGGTCTTATAAACAACTCAAAGGCTGCAATGGCTTTTATAAATGAGTTTGACGGCATTGTTCCCATATGGGGCATACAAAAGGAAAGTGAGCTTGATGAGTGGCTCTCATATATGGATAATCCACCCTTAATGGATGATGAGATAAAAGCCTTTATTAAGTCGGAACAGGATGAGCTTAAAGGAGATTTCTGCAGAGGCTGCGGATACTGCATGCCATGCACGATGGATATACAGATAAACCAGTGCAACCGTATGTCACTGTTACTCAGACGAGCTCCGAGCAAGGTATGGCTTAGTGACTACTGGCAGGGTGAGATGGAAAAGATAACGCAGTGTATCGAATGCGGTGCATGCCTTTCAAAGTGTCCCTACGGACTTGATATCCCGTCTCTTCTTAAAAAGAATCTTGAGGATTACAGGGAAGTCTTGGCAGGAAACAGACAGGTAGAATGACATTTCATTTCGGTATTGATAAGAAAAGTATTAGGAGCAACATATGAAGCTGTTTCATCTTTCGGATCTTCATCTGGGCAAGAGATTAAACGAGTTTTCTCTTATAGATGACCAGAGATATATCTTAAAAGAGATACTGACACAAGTGAATAAAGAAAAGCCCGACGGCATTCTTATAGCGGGAGATGTCTATGACAGATCCGTCCCTTCGGAGGATGCCATGAAGCTGTGGGATGAGTTTTTGGTAAGCCTTTGTGAAAAGAAGATAGAAGTCTTTGCCATAAGCGGAAACCATGATTCGGCCATAAGATTTTCAGATCATGGTCAGCTTGTGGACAGTGCGGGAATACATCTGTCACCTGTCTATGACGGAAAGGCAAAACATTATACTCTTAGTGATAAAAAGGTGAGTGTGAACATATATATGCTCCCCTTTATAAAGCCTGCCGTTATAAGAAGCATCTTTCCGGATGAAAAGATAGATGATTACACTGATGCCTGTCGTGTTGCGATAGAGCATATGAACATAAAAAAGGATGAGACAAATATACTTATAGCCCATCAGTTTGTTACGGGAGCTCAAAGATGTGAATCGGAAGAGGTCACCGTAGGAGGCTTGGACAACGTGGACTCTTCGGTATTTGATGACTTTGATTATGTTGCACTCGGACATATCCACGGAAAACAAAGGATCAAAAGGGATGAGGTAAGATACTGCGGAACACCTCTTAAGTATTCTTTTTCTGAAAAGGATCATAAGAAATCTATTACGGTCATAGATATAGATGAAAACAAAAAGATAAGTATCTCAGAAATCCTTCTTACACCTTTGCATGATCTGAGACAGATAAAAGGAACCTATCTGGAACTCACTTCAAAAAAGAATTATGAGAATACCGCTACCGATGACTATATACATGCGATACTTACAGATGAGGATGATGTCATAGATGCAATAGGTAAACTCAGGGTCATTTATCCGAACCTGATGAAACTAAGCTATGACAATACACGTACTCAAAAGTCGGGACAGATAACAGATATTCAAAACGTTGAAAAGAAGACACCCATAGAACTGTTTGATGAGTTCTATGAAAAGCAGAATAATACAAAGATGAGCAATGAACAGAGAAAGTTTGCGATCGAATGCATCGAGTCGATCTGGGAGGTGTAGGATATGAGACCGGTAACACTTAAAATGTCCGCTTTCGGTCCTTATGCCGGAAGCACAACGATACCCATGGATGAGCTTGGAGAAAGCGGGCTCTATCTTATAACGGGAGATACCGGTGCGGGAAAGACAACGATCTTTGATGCCATCTGCTTTGCTCTCTTCGGGGAGGCCAGCGGATCAAACAGGGATCCAAATATGCTCAGGTCAAAGTATGCTCCTGATGATGTGCCTACAGAAGTAGAACTTGTATTTACTCACGCGAACAAGACCTATACGGTAAAGAGAAATCCTGAATATATGCGTCTGTCCAAGCATGGGGATAAGCTCACAAAACAGCTTCCCGATGCACAGCTAAACATGCCTGACGGCAAGGTTATAACAAAGGTCTCAGGTGTGACCGCAGCTATAGAAGAGATACTGGGAGTAAACAAGGATCAGTTTACTCAGATAGCCATGCTCTCACAGGGTGAATTCCTAAAACTACTTTTGGCCGGGACTACGAGCAGGATAGAGATATTCAGGGAGCTGTTTAAGACAAAAAACTACATGACCCTTCAAAAGATGCTCGATGAAAAACAGAGAGCTGTCTATGAACAGGTATCTGACGGCATAAAGAGCATTACGCAGTTTATAGCAGGCATTCAGGTCGATAAGGATGATGTCTTATCGTTGGAAGTAGAAAAAGCAAAAGACGGAAAGATGACTACCGATGATGTGCTTGAGCTTCTTGACAGGCTTACGGATAAAGATCTGGCAATCAAGGATGAACTTGACAAAGAATTGGTTGACATAAATTTAAACCTTGAACAGGTAAATACTTCGCTAGGTGCCGCAAATGCCCTGATCAATGCAAAGAAAGCTCTCGAAGAAGCAAAGAGTAAACTAAACGAAGAAGAGCCTAAGCTTCCCATACTTGAAGATGAATTAAAAAAGGCAAAAGAAGCTTTAAAGGATAAGGAGGCACTTAAAAAGGAAGCTGCAAAGACAGAAGCAAGTCTTCCTGATTATGATGCCTTGGAAAAACTATCTTCAGAGATAGCAAAAGAAAAAGAGGAAAACGAGTCAAATACAGATAAGCTTAACGATCTTACGAAGAGCCTTAAGAAAAAAGAAGATGAACTTAAGGATATGAAAGATGAGCAGAGCCTTATAAAGGATTCCGGGGAAGAGACTGCAAAGCTGTCTGCTATCTTTGAAAAGACGGAGTCTGAAGAGGAGGCCTTAAACGAACTTTCAGATGCGCTTGATGAGCATAAAAAGGAAAAGGAATCACTTGAAGAGGCTCAGGAGCAATACTCAAAGAAGGATGAAGAATACAAGAAGTTAAATGATCTGTATGAGTTAATGGACAGGGATTTCAGAAATGCCCAGGCAGGCATTCTGGCTAAAGATCTTAAGGCAGGTGAAAAATGTCCCGTATGCGGATCGACCTCTCATCCTGATCCTGCACAGCTTTCCGATAAGGTGCCATCACAAAAGGAACTTGATGATGCCAAAAAGAAAGCAGACAAGGCAAGAAAGGATATGGAGAATTCTCTGTCGGATGCAAAGGCACTTTTAAAGGCATATGAGACAAAAGAGGATCTAATAAAAAAGGATTCAAAAAAACTTCTTGGGACAGATGATATCGATAAGATCAAAGAAAACCTTGATAAAGCAATAAAAGACTGCGAGACAAGAAAGAGAGAGACTGAAGATAAGATTAAGGAAGCTAAAAAGAACAATGAAAGAAAAGCCTTCCTTGAAAAGACGATACCTTCTTTTGAAGAAGAGATATCAAAAACAACAAAGGATATAGAAAAACTTAAAGAAGAAACAGCTGCAAAGACATCTCTGATAAGCGAGAAAGAAAAGAATCTTAATACTCTTAAAAAGGGTCTGGCGTTTGAAGACAAAAATGAGGCTTTAAAACATATACAAAGTCTTGAAGAGCAGGCAGAAAAACTTCAAAAGAATTTTGAAGACAAAGACAAAGCCTTCAAGGATAAAAAAGAAGAGATCCTTCAGTTAAGAGCAGCCATAGAGAGTCAGGAAAAGACTATAAAAGAGAGTAAGGCCATAGATCTTGAAGGTGAGTTACAAAAGCAGGAAAGCCTGAACAAAGATCAGAAAGAATGCATAGACAGAGGCAAAACAGTAGCTTCAAGAATAGAGACAAATGAATCTATAAGAGATAACATAGCTAAAAAAGCTTCAAAGACCGCGCAGATCGAAAAGAAGCTGCAGTGGATGAAATCCCTTGCAGATACAGCCGGCGGAAGATTGAACGGCAAGGATAAGGTCATGCTTGAAACTTATATACAGATGACCTATTTTGACCGCATAATAAACAGGGCAAACCTTCGCCTTATGACAATGTCTGCGGGGCAGTACGAGCTGGTACGCTTAAAAGAGGCTGCAAATGCAAGGAGTCAGAGCGGACTCGATCTTGGAGTAATAGATCATTATAATGGAACGCAAAGGAGTGTTAAGACTCTTTCGGGTGGAGAATCGTTCATGGCATCCCTTTCTCTTGCATTGGGGCTTTCTGATGAGATCCAGTCTCTTGCCGGAGGCATACAGATAGATACGATGTTTGTGGATGAGGGCTTCGGTTCCCTGGATCCGGAGGCTCTCGATCAGGCATATAAAGCACTTGCAAGTCTTACGCAAGGAAACAGGCTTGTCGGTATAATATCCCATGTGGGTGATCTTAAGGAGCGCATAGACAAGCAGATCGTTGTAACAAAGAACAAGAGCGGCGGAAGCTCAATAAAGCTAAACGTTTAGAGATTGAAGCGAGGGACTTAGATGGCAAAGAATAAAACAATTAAGCCTTTTAAATGGCTTCTTCTGATACCCATACAGATCGTTATAGATGCACTCGTTATGTGGGGCGCTGCTTACCTTGATTCGGTGATATATGCGGATGCGGCAAACATGCAGGGGCATCCTGCTCCGGCTTTCACCTTGATAGCCTTTATGCTGTTTGGACTTATCACCGTCGTTATATTTGCCATAGCGATCATTATGTTTTTTGTATCATGTGTCAGAAAGGCATCGCAGAAGAAGGATTCTGAGTAAGGATAAAGGGGAGAGTATGAAGAAATTTGACAGATTTAAAGTCCTTGACGGGACGGCTTTAAAGATCATAGCCATGATCTCAATGATATTTGATCATGTGGGAGACAACTTCTTTCCGGAAATGGAATGGATGCGCTGTATTGGCAGGATAGCGATGCCGATATTTGCTTTCTGCTTAGCCGAAGGGTTTATCCATACACATGACAGGCTAAAGTATTTAAGAAGGATGATCATCTTCGGGATAATAAGCGAGATACCCTTTGATCTTGTTACGGCAAGGGAAGTGCTGGAGTTCTCACATCAAAACATTATGTTAACCTTTTCGTGGGCTATTTTGGGACTCCTTATATTTGAAAAGATCGGTAAGAGCGAGCTTAGGACATGGGCAAAGAATCTTTTGCGGGTTTTGGTATTTATCTTGTTTGTAATCCTTTCGCTGGTATTTATGCTTGACTACAACATGGTTGCCGTGTCGCTCATATTTGTATTCTATCTGCTGAGAGAAAAAGGAGATCATATAAGATATCCTGCGGCAGCAGGCGTGCATATGCTTTTCAGAAATGTCGGTATATACTGGTTCGGACTGTTGGGATTTATTCCGATACTCTTATATAATCACAAGAGAGGAAAGGGCCTTAAATGGCTTTTCTATGCATTCTATCCCGGGCACCTGCTAGCCATTTGGGCATTGCTTAGGATTATGCATGGATGAGTTTACATAATTTTAATATGAGGATATTGACAAAGTGTCGGTTGGGTCAGTGATCTGCCGGCATTTTTGCATTTAATGAAAAACGATTATCAGATAATTCTGACCTAGTGATGAATAATACTATTAAACCGTTGAATTTAGTGGCTTTTTCTTTTATTTATCACTTGAATGTGGTAAAATATTAAGAAAAATTAAGGTTTTACAAAATACGAAGGAACAGGAACCTGGACAGGTGGAAAAAGAGACTGAAAAGAAAAGAATATTGCAGATATCAAACTACTATTTTCCGGAGCTTGGGGGTATAGAAAAGATAGCTCAGGCCATATCGAAAGCAGTAGAAGGACAATACGAAGAAAAGATAATCTGTTTTACACATGATAAACAGGATAAAACAGAATATATAGGCTCAACGGAGCTGATAAGATGCGGAACGAAGGCGGTTGTGGATTCTCAACAGCTTTCTTTTAGTATGAAAAAAAAGATGAAGGGACTCATGGAGAGTTATGATCCGGATATAGTGATCATACATCTTCCAAATCCGTTCACAACACATCTGACGCTTAAGTATATCAGCGATAGAGCAAAACTTATAGTGTACTGGCATTCGGATATAGTAAAGCAGGTCCTTGGAGAGAGACTGTTCAGAAATATGGTCTTTAAGCTACTTGATAGGGCTGACAGGATAATTGCAACAAGCCCCAATTATATCGATGACAGCATATATCTGTCCAGGTATAAGAATAAATGTACGGTTATACCGAACTGTATAGAAGAAAATAATCTGAACATTGATGATGAAACGCAGAGCATTATAGAACGTATAAAAACAGAAAACGCAGATAAGATCATATGTGTGGGTGTCGGAAGACAGGTTCCATACAAGGGATTTGAATATGTTATCAGAGCAATAAAGGAACTTGATGACAGATTTGAACTCTACCTTGTCGGAAGGAAAGGTGAGTCGACATCTGAGATGGAAAGGCTTTCTTCAGGTATGGACAATATTCATCTTATAGGAGAGGCGGACCATAAAACATTAAAAGCATATCTGGCATCCTGTGATATATTCTGTTTTCCTTCAATAACGAAAAATGAAGCATTCGGCATAGCTCTTGCCGAAGGAATGTATTTTGGAAAACCTGCGGTAACTTTTACGATACATGGCAGTGGAGTGAATTATGTAAGTATCGCTGATGAAACCGGATTAGAAGTCCCTAATGCAGATGTAAAAGCATATGCAGATGCTTTGAGAAAACTTGCGGAAGATCCTGATACGAGACACAGATTGGGGGATAATGCTGGACGAAGAGTTAGAGATTTGTTTTTGTCAGAGCATTTTGGAGAACGCTTTCGTGAACTGTTAGCTGAATTATGATGGATGAAATGATATGTATGTTATTGATGGTATTTATCTAACAAAGAGAATCACCGGCATTCAGAGATACGCGATTGAGATTACCAAGGAATTGGATAAGATCGTTGAAAAAGATTCGATACAGCTTCTTGTCCCTGAATACTATGAGGGGGATTTTAGTCTGGAGAATATCAGGATAATAAAGTATGGAAATAAAACAGGAAGACTCTGGGAACAGGTTGATCTGGTTAAGTACCTTAAGAACAACGATGCACAGGGAATCTTCTTTGAAAACACAATACCAGTAACATATAGAAAAGGCATAGTTGTAGTACACGATATAAGCTTAAAGGTCAATCCGAATCTGTTTAACAAGAATCTTAATGACATATGTTCAATACTGTGGCGCAGATATCTGTACAAGCTGATTTTTAGATCATCTATGAAGATAGTAACAGTATCGGAGTTTTCTAAATCTGAGATAATGAAGTATTATCACGTTGATGATGATAGGATAACAGTTATTAACAATGCGTGGCAGCATATGTTATGTGTTGATTATGATGAGACTATCCTCGAAAGAGCAGATTTAGCCGAGGGACAATATTACTTTTCGTTAGCTACAATGGCACCAAACAAGAATTTTAAATGGATCGTTAATGCTGCAAAGAACAATCCGGAAGAATGTTTTGTTGTTGCCGGTGGCGGTAAACTTAAACAGGTGGTCGATGAAGAGTATACGAGTCTTAGTAATCTTAAGTGTTTGGGATATGTAACTGATGAAGAAGCAAAGTCATTGATGAAGAATTGCAAAGCTTTTATCTTTCCTACATTATATGAAGGATTTGGGATTCCGCCGCTTGAGGCTTTGGCTTCGGGTGCTCGAAACATAGTCTTATCAGATATTCCCTGTATGCACGAAATATATGGAGAACATGCAACTTATATAGACCCGTTTGATTATAGGTGTAGCTGTAAAATAACTAAAACAATTAGCGAAAGAGAAAGAAAAGAGATTCTTGATAGATATGGTTGGAATCGATCTTCTCAGTTTTTATATAATTTGATGTTTGGGTAATTATGCAAGGAGACTTTGATGCCTAGAATTGGTGTTGTTATAGTGAGTTATAATAACTTTGATGAGACAATCACTTGTGTTCGAATGTATCAGATGATGAAATTGATATCTTCGGTAGTTGTGGTTTTTAATGCTGCGACGGAGGGCATAAAAAAAGAAGTTGATAATCTCACTGATATCGATAAATGTGTTTTCTTGTTTGAGGATGAGAATTTAGGATATTCCAAAGGGAATAATATAGGAATAGATTATTTAATAAATGAAGAAGACTCTGATTATATAATTATATCAAACAGTGATGTTTGGGTTGAAGAAAAGACAATTAATGAGTGTATAGCTAAACTTTGTGAGAACAATCTGGGTGTTGTAGCACCATACATGAAAGACCCAAATGGAAATATTATTCCGCTTCGAAGTTTAGAATTCGGATATATGAGATTGTTGTTAAGAATTGTGATTTCGGAAAGGTTTATGGATAGAGTCACACAGCATAGATGTGAAAAGCAAAATGGGATTGTCTTACAATCTTTCTTGCCGGGAAGTTTTTTGGTGTTTAAAAGACAAGCCTTAGAAGATATCAAAGGATTTGATGACAAAGTATTTTTGTATAGAGAAGAAGAAATATTAGGAGAGAGATTGAAAAAAAAAGGATATAGAGGGGCAGTGGTTGAGAACTGCTATTTTATCCATAATCATAACTATTCAGCGGAAACAGCGGAAGAGAAAATAAAAAGAAACAAGTTGGTTATGCAATCTGAAATTATTTTTTTTAAGGAATACTTGCATGCTGGTACGATACAGATGATTTGGGTCAGGTTGTTACAGTTTGTTTATGGTTTGTCTAGAACAATAGCGTGGAAGATAATTGATAAGAAAATAGATTATGGAAAAAGATAAAAAGAACAATAAAATGTTAAAGGTAAGTGTAGTAATCCCGACTTATAATCGGTTTGATAATCTTTTTAATGCTATAGATTCTGTCATCAATCAAGATTATCAGAATATTGAATTGATTATCTCTGATGATGGATCGACTGGTTTTCCTCATGATAGTATAGATGAGTATTTAAAGAAAAACTGTTCTGAGAATATATGCAATTACTTGGTGCTTACACATGAGATTAATCAGGGAACTGTCAAGAATGCAAATGGTGCATACAAAATTGCGGATGGAGATATTATCCTTCCGCTTGCTGAAGACGATACATTTTTTGATAATAAAGTAGTTGGCAGGATTGTGAAAGAATTTGAAAAGAGAAATTGTGATGTGCTGATAACAAGCCGTGCTGTATACAACAATCATAATGAATATGTAAGAACTATTCCAAACTCAAAAGAAGCAAAGATTTTGAGATCGTATGATGAAAAAGAAAAACAGTATAGTAGATTTATCACACATCGTTTTTTTGAAGTTTGTTCTGGAAGCGTTCTATATTTAAGAAAAGCCTTTATTGAAAAATGGGGATATTTTGATGAAAGATATCTATTACTTGAAGATATGCCTTTTTTTGCAGATTATATGTGGGACAATTATCTTAATTGTGCTTTCGATATAGTATCTATTAAATATCGTGAAGGCGGGATTACATCTTGTAAGAATCCTTATCTTACTGAAGATTATAAAACATATAAGTATATAGGACAAATGAAGCATATTGATGAAGTGGAGTGGTTAGTACGAGATATAATCAGATATGAAGTTGAGAGCTTTAAAAAGGAAAACAAACTGGGGAAATTTGGTGTCACATTAAAGCACCCTGTGGGGGCGTTTATCTATTGTTTATATAGAATTCATAGATGTTTACTGAATACATAATCTATTTGATATTTTGGGGACTATAGAACAATATTAATTAATATGAGAATAAGGAATTGAGGGAAAAGGCAAAGAGATATTTATAATAAATCCTGAAAAACGAGGATGACTTAGTTGTTAATGAAAAGAGGGAAATATGCAGACTATAAAATATACATTTCAACCACATGGAGATGAAAGAGGTCAATTGGTTTCACTCGAGGAATATAATGACATACCTTTTAGAATCAAACGTGTCTATTATATGTATGATACAATACCTGATGTTATACGCGGAAGGCACGCACACAAGAAATTGGAGCAGATTTTGGTATGCGTGCATGGTAGTTGTAAAATACGATTAGATAATGGAAAAGAAAAGAAAATTGTAGTTCTTGAAAAACCATATGAAGGGTTATATGTTGCTAGTAATATGTGGCGTGAAATGTTTGATTTTTCGCCGGATGCGGTATTGATGGTATTTGCATCAGAAATATATGATGAAGCTGACTATATAAGAGATTACGATGAATTCCTGGATTATGTGGAAAAATGCGATGATATAGAATCAGCAGAAGAGGTGTGAGATGACGATTCCTTTTGTAACATTTATTCCTATGGAACGTGAGCTAGAAAAAGAATTAAGATCAGCGTTTGAAAGGGTATTTACACGTTCGTGGTATATAGATGGTATGGAGGATGAGGCATTTGAAAGAGCGTTTGCTGAGTATTGTAAAATCAAATATTGTATTGGTGTTGGCAATGGACTTGATGCCTTGATGTTAGCGCTGAAAGCACTGGAAGTCGGGGAAGGCGATGAGGTTATTGTTCCTTCCAATACTTACATAGCTACAGCGCTTGCAGTTACTTATGTTGGCGCGAAGCCTGTGTTCGTTGAACCTCGGATTGAGACGTTCAATATCAACCCGGAAGTCATTGAAACATCGATCTCAAAAAAGACAAAGGCAATTATTCCTGTTCATCTTTATGGTCAAGCCTGTGAGATGGATGAGATTATGCGGATTGCTAAGAAACATGGTCTAAGAGTTGTAGAGGACTGTGCTCAAGCACACGGTGCCACATATAAAGGAAAAAAAGTAGGGACATTTGGTGATGCTGCCGGGTTTAGCTTCTATCCGGGGAAAAACCTCGGTGCTCTAGGTGATGCTGGTACAGTGGTTACAGATGATCAGGAACTGGCGAAGAGAATAAGGACTTTAGGAAATTATGGTTCTGACTACAAATATCATCATATCTACAAGGGAAACAATAGCAGATTGGATGAACTTCAGGCAGCGTTCTTAAGTGCTAAGCTCCCTTCGCTTGACAAGTTTAACGAAGAGCGACGAAGAATCGCAAATCGGTATCTAAATGAGATCAAAAACCCTAAAGTTGCTCTACCAATGGTTCTGAATGATATGGCTTCTGTATGGCATATTTTTGGAATCAGATGCGATGAGAGAAATCGCCTTGAGAGTTATTTGAACGATAACGGCATTGGAACAAACAAGCATTATCCGATACCAATGCACCTACAGGAATGTTACAGGGATCTGGGATATGTTGAAGGTGATTTTCCTATAGCGGAGGAAATAAGCAAGACCGAATTAAGCATCCCTATGTATTATGGGATGAAGGATGAAGAAATAGAATATGTTATCGAAAAGATAAATGAGTTTAAATAAGGGAATATTGTAATTCTCTCGTGATTGTGGCAACAGTACCCTTTTTTATCTGTTTCAGATGATGATATTGGAAAAAAGTTATCAAAATGTTTGTTGTACAAACGCTTACTTTACTTCTGTCCTATCTAAGAGTTGAGAGATTTGTGACAGGGAATCTAACTATAATGATTCTGCTTGCGATTATATGTATTGTGGCGATTTATGTTGTGTGTTGGATTGTATATTTGCTTTATCATTTTGTTAAGAATCTAATTTTCAAAGCACTATCGACTAGAATCAATTTGCCTATGATAGATGCGAAGTTAAAGAAAGGGCTTTTTTGTGAATAAGCTGAAGCTGTTTATAGAAAACTTTCTTGTATATGGTTTAGGGGGGATAATCAGCAAGATAATTCCCCTTATCATGGTCCCTATAATAACTTGGATTATGCCGAGTACAGATTATTACGGGATAAGTGATCTGTCCAATACAGTAGTTCAGTTTGGCAGTGCAATCGCTATCATGGGAATGTATGATGCGATGTACCGTATGTTTTTTGAGAAAGAAGAGGAGGAGTACAAGAGGACAGTTTGTTCAACAGCTTTGCTGTTCACATGTATTACCTCATTAGTAGTATTCCTGATAATGATTATACTGAAGGGTGTCATAGCACAGTATTTTTTTAGTGATCGTCAGTATGCTTATATTGTGTATTTATCAGCCATGGCAACATTGGTTGGGGCTACTAATGGTATAATATCGGCCCCTACGAGGATGCAAAATAAAAGAAAGGTATACCTAGTAACCAATACTATAGGTCCCTTTCTTTCTTATTCAATATCTATTCCTTTATTGCTTGCAGGCCATTATGTGATAGCGCTTCCTTTGGCGGCTGTTATATCCGGAGTAACTATGGAAGTTGCTTTTGGTGTAATGAACAGGAAGTGGTTTGTTCTAAATCAATTTAATAAAGATATATTGAAACAACTACTAGTGATTGCCGTTCCGTTGCTTCCAAACTTTCTGATTTACTGGGTGTTCAACTCATGTGATAAGGTTATGATAACGAATATGATAGGAATTGGAGCATCGGGAATCTACTCCGTTGGCTCTAAAATTGGACATGCAAGCCAGTTGATATACACAGCGTTTGCTGGGGGGTGGCAGTTCTTTGCTTTTTCCACAATGAAGGAAGATAACCAGGTAGAGTCCAATTCTCAGATCTTTGAGTATCTTGGGATCATTTCCTTTGTAGCAACAAGCTTCATATGTGCATGGAGTTCAGGCATATTCAAGTTATTATTTAAGCCTGATTATCTCAGTGGTTATATTGTTGCTCCATACCTTTTTCTTGCTCCATTGCTACAAATGCTGTTTCAGGTGGCAGCTAATCAGTTTATCGTTGTTAAGAAGACATGGCCAAATCTTTTTATCTTATCATCTGGGGCTGTGTTGAATATTATTATAAACTACTTACTTATTCCGTTTTTGGGAATAGAGGGGGCATCTATTGCTACACTGGCGGGATATGTTGTTTCAGACATTGTATGTGCGATTGTTCTATGTCGTATGAAACTGTTGATTATATCTCGGCGTTTTGTGATTTCTTGTTCCATCATGATTGTATTTTTTTTGTTATGGAGATTGTTATTTAGTAATAAGATTATAATTGGTACTGTGGCTTGTTTAGTGGTTACGGGTAGTGAAATATTTATGTATAAGATCGAAATAGAAGGACTTTTAAACGTAGTAAAGAAAAAAATGAAGAAAATTTCTAGTAGATAGTTTCTTAAATAGCCAGACCAACAATTATATCTTTGCTAGAGCTGTTTGATCCATTTTGCATTTTCGATGATTGATAACTGACACCTTATTGGCAAGATACAAGTGTTTAATTTGGCTATATGAAAAATATATTAATCGAAAAATAGAAATATAGACTTTTAAAAAGATGCAACTGGTGCTATAAGTGGTGCGGCACCACGTCAAGGATGGAATTTGCACAGATACTATAAAGATGTTTATTTGAAATGGTTGAGTTAACTTGGGAAATTTATGCTTATGGAAAATAGTATTGCTATCTGATAGGTTATACTAAATGAAGAAGAGATGTGAATATATATGAGAGTTTTAATTACTTCTGTCGGTACGGCGACAAGTGTGAATTTAATAAAATATTTCAGCAAAAATGGTGCGTATATAGTTGGAACTGATATAAATGATATTGGCATGACGGCAGGTAGCCTTTTGGTAGATTCTTTTTTAAAAGTACCGTTAGCGATAAGTACTGATTATGTAGAAAAGATATTGGATATAATTGAGAAAGAAAAAATAGATGTACTTATTCCGGTAAATGATTCAGAAGTATATGCTTTGTCAATGAGAAAAAATGATATTCCGTGCAAATGCCTTATACCAAATCCAGATACTATAAGACAATTAAGAGATAAGTACGTATGTAGTAGTATTGTAAAAGAATTAGGTATTCCTGTACCCGAAATTCTTGCGAAAGATCAGCCTTATAGTAAGAGAATCCTTAGAGATAGATTGGGAGTTGGAAGCAAAGGGATAGAAGTGATTTGTGAAGGGGAAATTTGTCCGATTTATGATATAAGAGACAGATTCCTGCAGAGATTTATAGAGGGAGAAGAATATACTATAGATGTCTTGGCTGATGAAGATGGAAATCCTGTTTATATTGTTCCTAGAAAAAGGATAGAGGTGAAGAGTGGAATTGCTACGAAAACATTAATATTGGAAGATAAACGAATGATAGAACATGTTAAGACTATATTAAAAAGATTTACGTTGCCAGGATTTTCAAATGTACAGTTTATAAAGGATGCAGATGGAGCAGAGTGGTTTATAGAGGTGAATTATAGATTTTCAGGATGCGGAGCTGCAACATTAGCAACGTCGCCAGATTATTTGAAAAGATACATAGATGTTATCAATGGAAAAAAAGACTTTGGAGAAATAAATGCTGATACAAGGTGGAATATGTTGGTAACGCGTTATTATGAGGAACTTGTATATCCTCAAATCAACTATGATTAATGCTTTTGAGATGTGAGTACGCGGAGAATCTAGTATGTCAAAATATGTTTTTGATTTAGATGGAACAATAATTGATAGTACACAAAGACATGTAATTCTTTTGAAGAAATTGTTAACTGAAGAAAATCTTGATTATGGAAATGAGATTGACGAGAAGTATCTTGAGTATAAGCGCCTGGGAAAAGATGGATTAGATTTTTTATCTTCGGTTTTAAAACTGCCAGATATTGTTTCTGCTAGTATACATCGTAGATGGATTGAAGAAATAGAATCTGATGATATGCTTGATTTGGATAAACTATATATCGAATCGATCCCTTTATTAAAGAAACTGAATAAGGAAGATGTCTTCTTTTTGACATCAAGGAAACGTTCTGATGCGGCTCTTGGTGAAGTTGAAAGATTTAGACTTAACGAGTTATCAAAAGAAACGTTTGTTGTTAATCCTTCCAATAGCGAGAGAAAGAGGGATGTCTTGGCTCGTTTGAAAGGCTATTATACTGATGTGGTGATGATAGGTGATACTGAAAATGATTATGATGAGGCTATAGCAGCTGAGGTTAAGGTGTATGTCCTGAATAGGGGATTTCGAAGTAAGGATTACTGGAATCATAGAAATATTAAGTCATTTTCTTCATTACAGGAGATATTTGAAATGGAGGACAATTATTTATGAGGATTTTATTATGTGGTAACGGCATTGTTTCTGAGAAATACTTAGATACATATCGTATGGTAAGAGAGAATGTAAAAGGGTATGTTATATCTGATGATATTCCATTACCACAGAATTCTGAGAATGTTTTTCATATTTCGGATTTATGTAAAGTGGAATTCGATGAGCTAGACATTGCAAATTCTCATTTCGAGACGGTTGTTCAAATTCTTGAGGTCGGAATAAAAAAAGAGAAAATAGTTCTTTGCTATGTTGGGTTGGTATATGAATATTTGAAACAATACGGCAAACTTGATGTTAGAGTGAGAGTACCAGCTGTTCTTACTTCAATGATGGTGGAATCAGGAATGGTGTATGGTAATAGAATTGGAAGTATAAACAATACTGAATTGGTGATAAATGAGGATTATTGCCGCCGCGGTACGTTACAACTTTTGGCTAGAGAGATTAATGAGAGGGGCATTATTGGTGACGTTGCGGAACTGGGGGTGTATCGAGGCGATTTTTCTCAATATATTAATGAGGCATTCCCTGATAGAAACTTGTATCTCTTTGATACGTTTGAGGGCTTTTGGAAAGAACAGGAAATGCAAAATGTATCTAGTGGATTTTCAAGAGAGATTGATATTATGAATAGCGATTTTTCGGATACATGTGTTTCTACCGTGATGAAAAAAATGATTCATCCCCATAGAGTCATCATTAGGAAAGGATTATTTCCGGAAACAATTCCTGATGAACCAATTGGCTTTGCGTTTGTGTCAATTGATTGTGATTTATATCAACCGATTCTTGATGGGCTACGGTATTTTTTTCCGAGATTATCTAATAGGGGATATATAATGTTACATGATTATAATAATCCCAAGTTTTCTGTGGGAGTAAAGAAAGCACTTTCTGATTATGAAGAGGAGATTGGAGAAAGAGTAATGTATGTACCAATTCCCGATGAGTCGGGCTCAATTGTGATAATGAAATAATACTTGTCTATTATAATTGGTATTTGTCTAAAGAAACATATGGAGGGATTGGATATGTCAGAAAACAAATGGAGATGTAGATCAGAAGAACTTAAGGGAACACAAACAGAGAAGAACTTGCAAGAAGCGTTTGCTGGGGAATCACAGGCTCGTAACAAGTATACTTTTTTTGCTTCAAAGGCAAAAAAGGAAGGATATGTTCAGATATCTAATATATTCGCTGAAACTGCAGCAAATGAAAAAGAGCATGCTGAGATATGGTATAAGATTCTGATGGGTATTGGAAGTACTATAGATAATCTTAAGGAAGCGGCTGAGGGTGAGTCATACGAATGGAATGAGATGTATCCTTCATTTGCTAAGACTGCCAGAGAAGAAGGGTTTGAGGAAATTGCCGAACTATTTGAAGGTGTAGCTGCTATTGAGAAAGAGCATGAGGAGAGATACAGAAAGTTACTTAAGAACATTGAGGATAAGATTGTATTTTCGCGCGATGGTGATTGCATATGGCAATGCAGTAATTGCGGACATATTGTGATTGGCAAGGAAGCCCCAGAAGTGTGCCCCGTTTGCAATCATCCTAGAGATTATTTCCAGTTGAAAGCCGAGAATTATTAAGCAAACGGGGCTAATGCCCCGTTTAATTGATGAATAAATATATGAAGATGATCAAGGTGGTTTCTATGCATTTGGAGAATCAAAACAGAAGATTAGTAGTATGCGGAATATGCAGTGTCTTTACCGTTACAGTGGTTATGCTCATTATATATGCATTTAAAGGGATATATCCGTTTGGAATAAAAAGTGTATCCTATTGGGATATGAGTCAATCTGTTATTCCTTCTTATTATCATACTTGGGATGTTTTGCATGGAAAGAAAGCACTCCTTTGGGATTGGTACTCCGGTATGGGAGGATCAATGACCGATAGAGTGGGAAGTTATGTGTTAAATCCTATCAATCTTCTTTTTTTATTTATAAAGCGTGATCACATAGTTGAATTCATGTCTGTCTTCCTCATAATTAAGATGGCATTATCATCTTTTTTTATGTCATTTTATATTTCGAAGAAATATAGTAGTATTCCAATATTTGGGAATTTGATAGGAGCTCTTTCTTATGCTACCTGTGGATTTGTCTTACAATATTACTGCTTCATTACATTTCTTGATATTGTTATGATCTTTCCTTTGATTATCTTGTCTCTGGATTATCTGATAGAAAAAGACAGGATCAGATATTACGTATCACTGATGATACTGGGATTTGTTACCAATATTCAGTTAATGTATATGATATGTGTTTATCTGATCATTAAGGCATTTCTGGATATCAGATACAAGCAGAAAGAAGATAAGACACATATAGTGTCCAGACTGGCTATTGCTACTATACTGGCGTTATTGCTTTCTGCATGGGCGTGGTTACCGATGGTCATACAATTAATGGGATCAGGCAGGGCAAGTATAGCTACTACATCAGGTGGATATTTTAGTACTTTGGTATCCTCGGTATGTACGAATCCTGAGCAGAAGTTGTTTATGCTGTATGGATCTGAGGGAGTACTTGCTATTGGGAGTATTATTCTTCTTGAACGAAAGGAATTAAAAGCTTTTAGCAGGCATCTCATTATACTGGTCATGTTATTGCTACCTATATTTGTTGAGGGTATCAATATTCTATGGCATCCCGGTGGATATGTAAGTTTTCCGATGCGGTTTGGCTATATGCTTTCGTTTGAAGCGATATGTCTATCTATAGAATTTTTTAGTTCAAAAAGATGGTGCCTTTGGCAGGATTTATCTGTTTACAGAAGAATAGCAGGATATGCAGCCATAGTTATACTGCCTCTTTTTATTGCGGTGCTACATGCTTTCACAGAGGGCTTTTTGACGTTTGCTACTTTGGACAGTGATGCTTATAACAGTTATTGGCTGATAATTCTTTTTTCTGTTGTTATCGTAGCATTGGCGTGTTATTCAAAAAATCTTAAAATCGCTATAAGTGTTTTGGCAATAATTATCGTGTCACAATCTTTGTTGGGTTCTTATGGCTTTGTGGCTCCGGAGTACAGTTCTGTTGAGTGCAATATGGATCTCTTAAAAAATGCCGTGACTGTTGGAAATGAGAATGGTGAAGAGGCTGATCTGACGATCAGGTATAAGAATGAAGATTCGTCATTGATCACTAACTGGCCACTCATTACCCGTATTCCGGCAGTTGAAAACTGGACATGGGGAACCAATCCTAACATACGAAGAGCTATGGAACAACTGGGTTATTCGTATAATTATACGAGGTTTGTGGATAATGGCGGAACGATCTTTACAGACAATCTCATGGGCATTAAGAAACTGATAACTTCGGAAACTCCTAATGATCAGTTATACTCTTTTTACAAATCCGGTGAAGTTACGGATTATTATAATTATAAATATTCTTTACCGTTTGGGATAGTAACTGAGTCATTTCTGACACAGGAGTTTTCAGAAGATGTATTTGATAATCAGAATAGACTATTTTCTGAAATAACCGGGAATGAGCAGCTGTTGATCGAGGAATATGACATCGAAAAGATTATTGTTGAAGACTCTGAAAACATTGAAGGAGAAGTACAAATAATAATACCTGTAGAAGGTAAAAAAACCATATATCTATATTCCTTAACAGGTGAATACACATATTCTTTCGAGATAAATTCTGTAAATAAATCGTTGCCTTTTTTGATGCATAAGGATAATAACACGTATCCGGCTTTTTTCAGAAATGGATTAATAGAATGCGGTTCGTATAACGATGAGGATGTACACATTGTTATACATGTTCAGGATACTTATGGAAAAGGATTGGAAGGGTGGAAAAACGATCTTAAGATAGGTGGCCTGGATATGCAATTGCTGGAAAATGAGTATGAAAAACTGGACAATAAACAAGCATTGGATGTCAAGTTTGATAAGAAAGGATTAAAAATCACCGGCAGAATTAATGAAGATGGAAATCTTTTGCTACCGATAGGATATAACATAGGATGGGATATAAGGGTAAATGATGCTGGGACTGAGTATTTTGCGGCCATAAAAGATGCGTTCTTGTTGATCCCGGTAAAAAAAGGCGATGTTACGGTTGATATAAGATATAAAATTCCTTGCTTGAATTGGGGCGTACTTCTTTCTGTGTTGGCGGTGATGATAGTAGTACTATATGAAATACTTGCACATAAGCAAACGGAGAAGAGAGAAGTATGGGCAGGAAAAATCCTATATTATATGTTTTTGTTGCTGTGTTATTCAATAATTGTTTTAATGTATGTTATCCCACTTATAGTGGGAGTGATAAACAGGTTGGTTAGTATGCGTTGATTATTAGATATGTTGGTGCATATACAGTATAAGACAAAAATATATTTCGATAATCCTATATGATCACAAATGAAGAGAATAAAATTGAGTGATTCGGAGAACGATATGAAAGAAGAAATCAAATTATCCATATGGAAAAAGATAATAATATTAGACGTGATCTCGGTTATTGCGGCATACTATCTTGTGAATTATTTGGATATATTAACAACTGATTATAAATGGATTCAGTGGATGAAGCAATATGGCCTTTTACATATTTATGATTCCTGGGATATAGAGATGCCTGTGGATTATCCGCCACTTTATCTTGTTTGGTTGTATATGATAAGAAACATGATTGGAGAGGTATTGTCGAATTACACTCAGTTGGTGATGAAAACTTTACCTTTAGCTGTTGAGTTTCTAGCCCAGATATTCATATACAAAAAGATATCACCTGAAGCGGCATGGAAATGGTCTGTTAATGCAGCGTTACTGGTAAATATTGTTATATACGGGCAGCGCGATGGTATGATTGGATTTCTTATCGTTCTGTTGTTCTATTATATGAAAAAAGAAAAATGGTTTGAACCAGCTATTGTTGTTACTGTATTTTGTTTGCTGAAACCACAGGGAATATACTTTATATTCATTCTTCTTTTATATTACTATGCGGTAAGAATACAGGCAAAGCGATTGGTAATTGCGGCTTTTTCGAGTTTAGGATTGGGATATTTAGTTTTTTTACCATTTGCCATCACATCAGGAGATTATCTGATAGCGATTAAACTATATATGTATGAATTCAGCATTCATAAAGTTTTTGGCTCTGTGGCCGGGAACCTTTGGGGGATTTTTGAGTATTGGCCTCTACCACCAATAATAGAGCACTTATCAACGCTCCTTTTGTTTGGTTGTATGTTAATTGGGATATACGTATATAAGAAAACAAATGATTATTTATATGCGTCTTTAGTATATATGATTTCTGTTTTTATGCTTACTGTTTCTCAGCACGGAAGATATACGATTTATTCAATGTTTATAGTGTTTGTAGCATTATATATATATGATGAGGTGGAATATAAAAAAGCATACCTGGTTATTACAATATCTACCACTGTATCCCAAGTGGGAATGCTTCTTTACAATCGGATTATTGTAAATGCATATGGATTGGAATTAATAAACAAATCAGTTGAGATGACATATAGCATGTTATATAAGCTGTATTTTATGCGTTATTTGGCGATAGTATGTACTCTTATTTTGAACATAATCTTCATTGTGTTGATAGTAAGGGTTAAAAGGAAAGAAGAGGATAATACTATTACTGATAATACACCAGATGCTTGTTAGGTTATTAGAAGATAAGGCGATGCAGTGAATTCTCAATAATATTAACAGACCTATAACATACTCCAATATTTAAGGAATATATTATAAATGAGAATAAAAAAGATATTCATTATAATACTATCAATGATAATTCCTATGCTGATAGCTTTCGTTGCTTATGCGATTAAGGGAATATATCTTGGTGGCCCAAATACAATTCTTGCAATGGATATGCAGGCACAGTATATGCCATTTTTTGCAGTACTTAGATATATTGGCAGATCGGATAATTCGATTTTTTTGAACTTATCTGGGGCTTTGGGAAATAATTATCTCGGATCCGTATATTATAATCTGTTTTCGCCAATGATTTGGGTGACTGCTTTTTTGCCGCTAGAATATCTTCCTGATGCCATTTATGTGATCACCATATTGCGCATCGGATTGTGCGGTTTAGGATTTTGCTACTATTTATTGGATTCGTATGAAGAAAAGCATTATCTTGGAGCCTTGTTGCTTTCTTGCTGTTATGCTCTTATGTCATACAATATTGGGTATTCGATAAACCTTATTTGGCTTGATGCTGTGCTGTTACTTCCTTGGATACTGACAGGAGCAGAACGGATATTGAAAGGGAGAAGGCCTGTTATCTATATTATCTCGATATTCGCATCAATGATCTGCAACTATTATTTGACGTTTATGTCGTTGATTTTTGTGGCATTCTATATATTTGTAAGACTCTTTGAATTGAATAAATGGAGTTTTAAAAGAGCGCTTTATATATTCTATAATACAGCGATATCTATTATGCTTTCAATGCCGGTGGTATTGCCTGGAATCTTGGCTTTGAAAAATGGAAAAATGGATGAAGAGTCTTATCCTCTTGATGCGTTTTTTCGCTACAGTTTTATTGATGTTTTGAAGCAGCTGTTTTCAGGACGATATGATACGGTTTATGATGATGGTTTACCGCTCATATTCTGTGGAACAGGAACTTTGTTATTGGTTATTATATTTTTCTTGAAGAATAATAAAGCTAGAACTTTCATAAAGATATTATATGCCGAAGTGATTGCTTTTTATCTTTTTTCGATGATATTTATTCCTCTTGACAGGATAATGCATGGATTCAGAGAAACAACATGTTTTGAGGTCAGATATTCATATGCTTTCAGTTGCCTGTTGCTCATCATAGCGTATAAGGGAATAAATGATTTGCTGGAACTTTTGAAGAAATACAATGCTTCAAAAGTTATAAGTAGCATTGCTGTTTGTTTTGTTATGGTGGAATTGTTTTTGAACAGTTCAATACTTATAGCGGGATTGATGGTTGAATTACATTACAATCCGAGAGAAGAATATATTCGTGAGTTGCAGACAAAGAAAGAACTGTTGGGATTTATTAATGATGAGGATTTCTATCGTATTTCGGACAAGTGTCCGTATACATATAATGATGGTGCTTGGCTTGGATATAACGGCCTGGGATATTTCTCGTCATGTTATAACCTTAAGGTCATGAATTATCTTGGAGACTTGGGGGAATGTCAGTCATATCATGTGCTAAAGGATGGGGACAGAACGCCATTGGAAGAGAGTTTACTTGGTGCCAAATACAGGTTTACTTTCGGGGACACGAGAGATCAGGAGGATGAAATATATCGAAGAGGTTTATATGCGGTTTCTAAAAATCGGGATGCACTGTCTTTAGGATATATGACATATTTAGATTCTGATATAAGTTCATCTGCGATAAGTAAAAATGCTTTTGATAATCAGAACAAATTGGCAGAAGAACTAACTGGTTTGGATGAGGATGTTTTCAAGAAAATAATGCCTGAAGTATATGAAGAAATTGAGTTAGATGATTATGCAAAAGCTGTAAAGTTAACGGTTGAGATACCGACGGATGCACCGGTGTGGCTGTATGTTACTGAGACTGATAGAGATGTAGAAAAAGAAAAAAGTCTGAAAGATACACGTGAGAATACAGATCTTCTTGTTAATGGAGAGCCATATGGGGGATTTAGAAGTGATAATTCTTTTCATTTGGTGTTTCTGGGAGATCATAGTAAAGGTGATTGTATTGATATCGAGGTAGGCAGCACAGTATACTTTGAAGACGTTAATATTGCATATATGGATAAGAGAGTATACTCTGATATCATAGACTGTCTGAATAAAAGGCAGTTACGGTTAATTGAGCATAAAAACGGCACTTTTACTGGTGTCATTGATGCAGGAAGGGGAGGGAATATGCTACTTTCGCTTCCGTACATGGATGGATGGCATATAAAGGTGGATGATAAAGAAGTAAGGTTCAGTGATTATAGAGGCGTTATGCTTATAGTACCGATGCCGGAGGGCAAGCATACAGTTAGAATTGGTTATACATCACCTGGGGTTTATACTGGAGTAGCTATTGCTATATCAGCTGTACTTTTGATGGCTGTGTCATATATAGTAAGGATAAAGTACTTGAGCGATGGGATACATCTAGGTGATAAAGAGGGCAATTTGAAAAGAGAGGAAAAATATGCTGAATAAATTAAAAGAGGTCAGTGCATTAGCATACATATATGAAAAAATAGGAGAAGAGAAGTTTCAAGAATATGCAGAAGGTTTAATTATTCTTCTTTGTATTACACCTGTTTTATCTGGGTTTGTAAATTATGTTATGCTGTTGGATGTACCATCCTATGATCCGTACTTGTATAATGATGCCTGCTTGCTGATTTCCGAGATTGGATTTGTGTTGATGCTTTCAGTTTTTATGATATATGTTGTGGGAAAAACATTATACAATAGAGGGAATATAGTTGAAGTTATAAATAGAATAAAACAAAGAGAACCGTGGCTTCTGTTCTGGCTATGTTTGTTGCTGTGGGGAATAATAACCAGTGTATCCGCAGTAGATATTCGTGGAGCGTTTGTAGGTGTTACAGAACTCTCTTCGGGATATGTATCACATGTTTTTATGATCTGTCTTATGGGATGTGCGTATCTTGTAAACTGTGAAGGCAGAATGAGGATCGTAAAGGTGCATGTTATAGTTGCGGATTTTCTTGCTATGGTAATGCTGTCTTTGGAATATAATATTCCTTTCTTCTATAACTTTACTGGATATTGTGGCTGCTCGGTGTTTACTAATTCGAACCATTATGGATATTATTTGGCAATGTCCCTTCCTTTGATGGCTGGTATGTTTTATGTGAATATTGAAGAGACTCAAGATTCAAAGAAAGGAATATGGAGTATTATATACATACTATCATTTGCCATTAATATGTGGGCTATGGTGATCAATGATTGCATGGGTGGCTTTTTGGGGGTATTCTTTGCCCTTGTTTTCATGCTTATATTTTGGAAGATAAGAAGAAGGAAACTTGGATTCTATCATTTCCTTCCGATGATTATCCTGATTATCTTTGTATATTTGAGTTATATTGGAGTGATCAAGTCTTTATTGGGGACTACAACGGGCACTAGCTTAGCTGTTTTACTTCAGGATATCTTTAATGTGGCGGGAAGAAAAGTTGGGTATGAAAAGGCAGGCTCTAACAGAATTCTTTTGTGGAAACAGGCGATAGAGGCAATATCGAATAGGCCGATTCTTGGATATGGTCCGGATATGATGTATGATAGATGGGGGCAACCGGTTGTGTCCATGACACCCCATAATGAGTTTCTGGAATGCGCCCTGTTTATGGGAATTCCTGGATTGGTTATGTACCTTGGCGGACTAATCTATTTGTTTGTGAATCGTGTAAGAAAACTTAAAGAATTACCGTTCATAACATTGGTTTTTGCATGCAGTGTGATCGGATATCAGATAAGTGCTTTTTTCGGCGTGAGGAAGTTTCATACTGTAGCATACTTGTTTATGTTTATTGGCTTTTTGCTAAATAAAGAACAGGATAAAGAGAATAGTTTAGATGAATAAACTTTGTGATGCTTTACTAAAACAAAAGACTGCGTTTGTGAGCTTTATTTTAGGCTGTTTTGGAATGCTTGTCATACTACAGTGTAATGGTGTGCTGTTTGGGGCAAGCCATGCTCTTTTGTATGGCGATTCTTTCGAAATATATGTTCCTGCGATCAAGAATCTGTGTAGAGATATATTAAATCATGAAAGTATTTATTATTCATGGAATACCGCATTGGGTATGAATACTTCATTGTACAATGCATTTTATGCGGCAAGCCCATTTAATATTATATATCTTATTTTTTTTAATGCAGACGAGAATATTGTTACGGCTGTTGTTGTTGTTTTAAAGACGGGATTGGCGGCGTTTTGCTTCAATATGTTTGTGCGTGAAGCGTATAATGTTAAAGGGGTGTACTCTATTCTTTTTGCTTTATCATATTCTTTGTGTGCATATCAGATTTCATTTAATATAATTAATATCATATGGCTTGATGCCATGTTTGTTCTGCCAATGGTATTTCTAAACATAATCAGATTATGTAAAACAGAGAGATACTTTGGCTTGTTTTTTTGGTATTCATTTATTTTCATATCACAGTTTTATATGGGATACATGATTGGAATTATCAGTTTCCTTTTCTTTGTATTATGTTTGCTTTTTTGTGAATCACCGAACCGTATATTGTTAGTTAAAGATTGGGTTATATCTGTTTTGGGGGCTGTAGGCGTAAGTGCTTTTTTATGGTTACCAGCGCTATATTTCATAATTAATAACAGGGCATCGGATTCAACCAATAATGCAATAACGCCTAAGAACTTCCTGGATGTTTTCAGACAGTTGTTTTGGGGTAATAATAGTATGCTGTATGAAGATGTTCCGAATCTTTATTGTGGACTAGTCGCGGTTCTTTTCTTTTTCTTATTTCTGATAATCAAGGAAATCAAAACGACAGATAAGATAACTTATCTTATTTTATTTGCTTTCATGGCAGCATCTTGTTTATCTGGCAAATTATATATGTTTTTTCATGGCTTTGATAATCCCGATGGTTGGTATTACAGGTTTTCATTTATATTTTGTTTTTTGCTTTGTACTATTGGAGCGATTGCAAGTGAACATATATCCAAAAGTAATGTACTGTATATAGTGTGGGCAATTATAGCTGTGATTTTGTTATTTGTTGGAACCGAGGTATGGAATTATGCTCATAACAGGGAATTGTACAGAGGTGACACACTTCGTATAGGCGTAAATCTGTTATGTGCGATTATATGGGGAGTTGCTCTGATAAGGTATGAAATGAGTGATCGCATTGGACATATGGTTTGGGGAATAGCAATTATATTCGGTGTAATGATAGAATTGGTTTCTTCGGGTATGAGAGTGGATTTTCGAGGAAGGACCATAGAATTATATAACGTTTGGAAGGAATCATTTTATTCTAATCCGAGAGAAATCAGTGAAGATGGAGACTTTTACAGGATTAACAGCTTGTATGATATGTGTTGCAACTCGGGAACCTTTTGGGGATATAATGGAATTGCTTATTTTGCTTCGCCTGAAAATCCGAATGCAAGGATGGAGATGCGACGATTGGGGTTTTATACTTCGCCACGCCTGTTTTTTAATTATGGACTAACACCAGTTACAGAGATGATTTTTGATGTGAAATACGATATGTATAATGGTATAGAAGAGGTGATTGATACTGAGAAAAGTTTAAAGGATTGTGCCGGAAGGGTGGAGATTAATGATGAAGTGTTGAATTTGGGGTATATGGTTAGTGGAAATCTTAATGATTATGACTATTCAGGCAATAACGCATTTGAGAATAATAATTATCTTTTGTCTACTATGACCGGTATGAATATAAGGGCCTTTGACAGTGTTCAGCCAGAAATGGTTACATGTTATGGGACTGGTATTAGTGTTGTTCCTGAGGAAACTGGATATTGGATTCATAGGGAGAAGGAAGCAGATGAAAACAGCGAATTTTATATAACGGTTAGTAATGATGAGGATAAAAGCAGATATATATATGTTTATAGTGAGAATTCAAAAAAAATAACTGGGAATGATTATTTTGTAATGGAAGGCGGATACGAGAATACAATTTCTAAATTTGGCGATATTAGGATTCCATATATAAAGGAAATGGAAAAAAAGGATGCTGCGAATTACGTTAGGATATCCCCACAAGGTGATGTTACTGATGCCAGATTTGACGATGTTTATATCTATGAATTAAATGCTGATGAATTACATAAAGCATATGATGATTTACAAAGGGAGCAGATTCGGATTAAAGAATTAAAGGATGGATATATTGAAGCGCACGTGGATGTAAATGGAGATAAGCATATTTTGTTTACATCAATACCTTATGATAAAGGGTGGGCTGTTAGAGTGAATGGTGATAAAGCAGAGACTGTTCCCATACTAAATGATGCTTTTATTGCTGTGGAATTGCCGAATAAAGGTGACTATGAATTGGAATTTGAATTCCATGCACTGGGTAGCAGAGAGGGCGCAGTTATTACTGCGGCTTCACTTGTAATTATGATTGCTCTGATGTTTCTTGATAAATATGGGACAAGACAAAAAGCAGAACAAAATGGATAATAAGAGTTTGAGTTCGATGAAAAAGAATATGATCGGAGAGGGTGCTGCATTTATTGTAGCATCTCTTTGTATGTATATAACTCTGGTCAATCTGGGGTATATAGGTGGAGACTTTAGTTTGATACATGGCGATGCTCTTAATATCTATATACCGATCATAAAGAATCTGTGCAGAGATATTGTTAATGGACAAAGTGTTTATTACACATGGAATGCAGGCCTGGGAATGAATACAGTGCTCAATAATGCATTCTCTGCATATAGTATTTTTAATATACTGTTTCTTATTCCGTTAGGGATTAGTGACACTTCTTTAGTTGCCATATTGATAGTTACAAAAACGGGACTTGCCGCAGGTGCATTCTATTGGTATGCTGTAAAATCTCATGATTGTGATTTTAGGTTTGCAGTCATATTTTCATTATTCTATTCAACATGCGCGTTTCAGATTTCCTATAATATTACAAATATCATATGGATGGATGCACTTATCATTCTTCCGATGGTATTCTATTCGCTAGACAGGCTTCTGGCAGATCAAAGAATATGTGGGCTTATAATATGTTACTCATATATATTTATTACCCAATTCTACATGGGCTATATGATAGGAATGATCGGTGTGTTATATTTTGCATGTCATGTCATTATATATAGAAAAGAAAGGCAACGGACTGATAATGCAAAGGTAATTGAAAATTACATCTTAAGTATGGCTATTGCAATGCTCATCTCGGCTTTGGTTTGGGCGCCTGTTGCTGTTTATACAATGGGACATAAAGTATCTGATGCGACAGGCTTTATGGGATTAAAAGCACATATACCTGATATTATTGATCAGTTATACTTTAGACAGCTTGCTGGTTTTGATGCGGATATTCCCAATTTGTACTGTGGCATCTTAACTCTCATCCTTGCAGTCCTGTTTTTTTTGAAAAAAAATATAGGCAAGGAAGAAAAAATAATATATGGCGCAATGCTTTTCTGTTTACTGCTCTCGTGTGTTGTAGATCCATTGTATATGTTATGGCATGGATTTGATGCACCGGATGGATGGACTTACAGATTTTCATACATTATAAGTTTTATGCTATGTTCAATGGCCGCAAAGGCTACAAGAGACTCTGAGAGAATAAAAGAAAGAAATATAATAATCACCGCAATTGCTTTAACTTTGCTGTTCGGTTCTATTATGTATATATGGTATGGACAGGCTGAATGGAAGGTAATTATACAGAATGCTGTTTTTATCATTACATGGAGTATTCTACTTATTTGTTATCTTAGATTGAAAAGTGACACAAATATAATAGTTGGCATTATGATCTTACTTGCGGTAGCAGAGTGCGTATTATCTTATTACGATCAGCCACTATTGAAGTGTGATATGCTTTCGGATGAATATGATATATGGAATCTTACGACTAACGAGAGTAACGAAGCTTTTAAGGCTGACAATGGTTTTTATAGAGTAAACTACGCCACAGATTACTGTATTAATTCGGGTTTGTATCAGGGTTATAATACTGTTGCATATTTTTCGAGTGCGGAAAACGAGAATCTGAGAAAGACGCTTCGCGATATGGGCCTGTATACTACGCCGAGAATGGTTCTGGGATATGGACTTACTCCGGTTAGTAAGATGCTGCTAGGTGTAAAATATGATGTGCATGGTGCGTATTTACATCAGAATATGAGCGAAGATGATCTATATGCAGGAATTGAAAAAAACACGACGGTTTTAAATCTTGGTTACATGATAGCAGGAGATGACAAGGATTACGATATTTCGTGTGAAGATGTTTTTTCTTATAATAATATATTGTTATCTCTTATGACAGGAGATGATATAAGAGTATTTGAAAAGATAGACGTGTCGCAGGCTGAGATTTGCGAACGGGGATTAAAATTTGTCGAAGATGAAACGGGATATTACATTCTAGCAGATTCCGAAAAAGGTGGAAAAATATCATTTGATATACCTTACAATTCTGAAGATGATTACTATGCATACATATATAATAGGGAATCGCTAAAATATGGTCAGGGATTCTTACTTGACGGTGGAGAAGAAAACAATGTTGGAAATCTAGGGGAGTTATCAGTATCTTATTTAAAACCTATGATAAGAAATGGAGATAAGATGTCTTTGGATATAATAGCCAGAGACAATACCGCTGTTCAACATATAGATGATATACTGTTCGGCGTATTTAATAAAGAAGATTTTGAAAAAGCTTACGAGCAACTTAAAAATGAACAATTGGTCATTGAAGATATAAAGGACGGATATATAAAGGGCAGTGTAACTGTTAAAGATGATAGAAGACTCTTGATTCTATCTGTTCCTTATGATGAGTCATGGAAAGTAAAGGTTGACGGAAAGCGACATGAAACAGTTTCACTGATCAACGGTGCCTTTTTAGGCGTAGAATTACCTGGAAAAGGTGATTATAAACTGGAATTTGAATATAAAGTGAGAGGTATCACGGCGGGAGTGATCATGTCTTTGGTTGGAGTGTGTTTGGCGTTTGTATTGATCCACAAGAACAATCTTAAGAAAAATTAAGAAAAAGGATAGAAATCTTATAAAAAATTTAAGTTTTTTAACAAAATGTATTGTATTATAAATAATGATGTGTTAACATAAAGATACTAAATGGGCTAAAGTATGTCTGAAAGGATATGTTATGAGACATTTTGATCATTCTTCTTATAATAAGAAAGATAACAGCGGAGTAACTTTCGTAGAATTGATTGTGGTTATTGCTATCATGACAACATTGGTTGGACTGATTGTTCCACAGTTTATGAAGTATGTAACAACCAAAAAAGAAACGGCTTGCGTTGAGAACAGAGATGCGGTTGTTAATATCTGCGAGAAGATGGTTTATAGCGGGGTTCCGCTTTCTGAAATTCAGGCTTGCGTAGCTGAAATAACATCTACGGGAACTGCTACCACTCATTCTATTCCTACAGAATATGAAGAAGCTTTGAAATCACATTGGATATGCCCGGTAGATGGCAGCACAATGACGGTTACCGTAAATGTGTCAACCGGAATAATTACAGCTTCTTGTTCGGAGCACGGAACCAAAGATGTTGTGGCTGATGTATCTGAATGGGGAGGAGTTGGTGATACCACCGTTGATCCGGGATTCCTTGTTCCTACTGTTGGAACAACGCCTGTAGCACCCACACCCACACCTACGCCCACACCTACGCCCACACCTACAACTCAGCCGATATCAAGTTCTTTCTGGCCTTATCTTGACGATCCGAGATGGGACGCTGTCGGCAGATATTCGGGTTCGAAGATTAGTTTAAATGCTCCTTCTGGTAAATTTGCAATGAGAAATTCCAGCGGAGTTACGGCATATTATGTACTTATAGATAAGAACGGAACCGGGCATGCGGACATACATATAGAGAATGCTTTTGATCCTTCTGGTTATTTGTGCGGAAGGGATTCTGAATGTGTTATAGCAACGAATGGTACAGAGTATACATATGACAGCATTACGGAAGCGGCGACCAAAGTTGCGGGTCTTAAGAAAGCTAGCGATGATGCGAACATTACTGCAGATAACGAAGAGTATATGATAAGCGGCGGAACGATATACTATAACGGAACTGATAGATACATATATTTCCATCAGGGACAGGAATACGCTAAGTTGCCTACTGTCAACAACGTACATGGCGGTAATAAGTTCGGTAACTGGTATCGCATGAAGAACACTGATGAATACGAATAATACTGACATCACGAGGATACGACTTTGAGCATGATAGCATTACAGCGCAAAAAGATGCGCTTGGGTGATTTACTTATAAAGGATGGAACCATCACTCCGGAACAACTGGAGATGGGACTTCGGAAACAGAGGGAAAGCGGCAAGAAGCTAGGAGAAGCTCTTGTTGATCTTGGCGTAACTACAGATGATTCGATAGCGGTTGCGCTTGCGAATCAGCTGGGATACAACATGGTAAACCTGGCTGAAGTAGAGATTGACAAGAAACTTTTTGAGATGTATCCGCAGTTAACGCCTGCGATGCTGAAAAAGTATAATTGCATTCCATACGAAATAGCTGCGGACTCTGCTAACATACTTCATGTAGCCATGGCTGATCCGATGGACATGATGGCGATGGATGATATCGGTATCATAACCAATATGCAGGTTGAACCGGTTGTGTCCACGACGTCGGACATATCCAGAGCGATAGATAAAGTCTTTGGACATAAAGATGTTGATTCAAAACTCCAATCATATGCTGATGAGCGTAAAGCGAAGGAAGCGCAGAATGCTGACGAAGAGTCAAATGTTGAGATAGAGAACTCGCCGATTGTTCAGCTCGTTAAGAGCATGATCGAACAGGCTGTTAGACAGAGGACATCGGATATTCATATAGAGCCTATGGAAAGCGGTGTTCGAATCAGATATAGAATAGATGGTACTTTGTTTGTTAGAAGTCATTATTCGCCTCAACTTTTGCCAGCCATAGTTGCGCGTATTAAGATTATAGGCGGAATGGACATATCTGAGAAAAGAAAACCGCAGGACGGTCGTATTACTCAGGTGGTTGACAGACAGGAGTACGATATTCGTGTATCTGTCCTTCCTACCGTTTATGGCGAGAAGATAGTTATGAGACTTACTTCCAAGACGGGACTTACGAGAGATAAGGCTGATCTTGGATTCAATCCTCAGGAACTTAAAGTTTTCGATCACATCCTTTCGAATCCTCATGGAATATTGCTAGTTACGGGACCTACAGGATCCGGTAAATCAACAACATTGTACACGGCACTTTCGGAACTCAATTCGACCGAGGTTAATATAATCACTGTTGAAGACCCTGTCGAAGCGAACATAGATGGAATAAACCAGGTTCAGACAAATAATAAAGCGGGACTTACTTTTGCTTCAGCACTTAGATCTATCCTGCGTCAGGACCCGGACATTATCATGATCGGTGAGATTCGAGACAACGAAACGGCTTCGATTGCGGTTCAGGCTTCAATCACTGGACATATGGTTGTTAGCACATTGCATACCAACTCGGCTGCAAGTACAGTTACTCGTCTGGCAGATATGGGAATAGAACCGTACTTGATAGCAGATTCCGTGGTTGGTATCATGGCGCAGCGACTTGTTCGAAGACTATGCCCTGCTTGCAAGAAAGAGTATGAACCTACCGAAGAGGAGAAAGAGCTTCTTAATATAAGGCCGGGCGATTCGTATACGATATTTCAGCCTAATGGATGCAAAATGTGCGATGACACGGGATATAAAGGGCGAATAGGTGTATATGAGATTATGGAACTTTCTCATGAACTCAAACTTGTTATATCAAAGGGTGGCACGGCAGATGACATCAAAGAGCAGGCCTTGAAGGATGGCATGAGCACACTGCGAATGAGTGCAACGAGATATGTGCTTAATGGCATAACATCAATAAGCGAAATGAAAAAAGTTTCGTTTGATGAGTAGTTATCAACATGCAAAAGCGTGTCGATATAGATTAATGTATAGAGATTTTTGAAGGGACAGGAGCATAATTATGGCAGATTATAGCTACGAAGCCATTTCGGCGAATGGCAAAGAGGTAAAAGGTACTATTGTGGCTGAAAATCCCGATTCAGCCAGAGCGCAGCTCAAAAATCAGGGTTTGGTTGTTACAAATGTCAAAGAGCAGGGTATGCTCGACAAAGAGATTACTTTCGGACTTAAGAAGAAAATAACGCCGAGAGAACTTGCGGTTTTCTGCAGACAGTTCGTTTCAATGTCTAAAGCAGGCGTTACAATTATTGAGTGTTTAAATCTTCTGAGAGAACAGACTGAAAATCCGAGACTCGCTCAAGCTATCAGAGATGTTCAGACTAGCGTTGAGAAAGGTGAAACGCTTGCTTATGGCTTAGAGTCGCAACCTGATGTATTCCCGTCTTTGATGTGTACTACGATTGCTGCAGGCGAAGCTTCCGGATCGCTGGAAGTCAGTCTTGATCGAATGGCTGATCAGTTTGAGAAATCTGCAAAAACGCAGGCTCTCGTAAAAAAAGCGATGATATATCCTATCGTTGTAGCGTGTGTTGCGCTTGGCGTTGTAGTTCTCATGCTTATCAAGGTTATACCGGCTTACACGGATATGTTTGATGATCTGGGAACAGAACTACCGAAGATTACTCAGATGGTTGTGGCGGCCAGTGATTTTTTGATTGACTATTGGTTTATTATTGTTCCAATTGTTGTTGCTGTAGTTGTTGGCATTAAGGCTTGGTTTAAGACTGATTCAGGAAAGCTTACGTGGAGCACTTTTCAGTTAAAAGTACCTGCTATTAGGAATCTTGTTGTAAAGAGTGCTTGTTCTTCGCTTGCGAGAACACTTTCGACTCTTCTCGCTGCGGGCGTTGGCCTAACGGATGCTGTTGGAATAGTATCCGATACAATGACGAATGTATTGATTCAGGATGCGTTGAGGTTTTCTAGAGATGAGGTAATGAAAGGTGTTCCCTTATCTGAACCTATAGAAGACAGTGGATTATTTCCGCCAATGCTTTATCATATGATGAGAATCGGAGAAGAAGCTGGTAACTCTGAAGAAATGCTTACAAAACTTGCTGATTACTATGATGAAGAAGTTGAGATGGCGACACAGTCTTTGATGGCTCTCATGGAGCCGGCGATCATCCTTGTGCTTGCTGGAGTTGTTGGCGTACTTATCGGAGCTATCATGGCGCCGATGCTTGCAATGTACCAGGCAATGGATAATATGTAAAAAGAATTAAACATCGGATTGTAGGGGTTCGATGCTTAAGATAAAAAGATGAAAACTAAACAAAGAAAAGGAGAAAATTCATTATGAAGAAAATGAACAACAAAGGTTTTTCACTCGTTGAGTTGATCGTTGTTATTGCGATCATGGCAGTTCTGGTTGGTGTACTTGCGCCCCAGTTCATTAAGTATGTAGAGAGCTCAAGAAGATCTACAGACGTTTCTAACGCTGAGACAATCAGATCAGCAGTTCTTGCTGATATCGCTGAGGGCCTTATTTCTGGATCAAGTGCTTCATCTACATGTCAGGCTAGCTCACCTTCTACTCTTGGCGAAGTTCCCAAGGCTAAAGGTAATAAAGTTGGCGTAGGTAGCGATTTCTCAATCTCTTACAATGCACCCGCTGGAACATGTGAAGTATCACTTGGTTCTTACAACCTTTCAACAACTTCTGGCGTATCACTTTACAAGGTACCGTAATTTAAACGAGTTGGTTTAGTGCATAATCGGATATGACGAACGCGATATTAATCCCTATCTACATAATTGTATTACTATACGGAATAGTAGTCGGTAGTTTCTTGAATGTATGTATATATCGTATACCCAAGAAAGAGAATATCGCTATAGTCAGATCTCATTGCATGACATGCAATCATCAGCTGAAGTGGTATGACAATATACCACTTCTCAGCTGGATGATGTTGGGCGGCAAATGCAGATATTGTAAAGCGCCCATTTCTCCACAGTATCCAATCATTGAAGCTTCTAATGGTTTATTGTGGTTGCTGGTGGCAATAGTCAGAGGGTTAAGCGTAGATACCCTACTCTACGCCTTGCTTTTCTCTGCGTTATTAACATTGAGCGTAATTGATTTTAGAACTTATGAGATTCCTGCAGGAATCAACATATTTATACTGGCACTGGGGCTGATCATGACAGTATTGCATTATACTGAATGGTTAGACCATTTGATCGGCTTCCTCGCTGTCAGTATACCATTATATATCATCATTATCGTGACAGATGGTCGCGGTATCGGCGGTGGTGATATGAAGCTTATGGCCACAGCAGGATTGCTGATTGGATGGAAGCTGGTGGTATTGGCTTTTGCTTTGGGCTGTATAATAGGAGCTCCGGTACATATGATCAGGATGAAACTATCGGGTGCAGACAGGGTTTTAGCTATGGGGCCGTACTTAAGTATTGGCATATTAATATCGGTTTTATGGGGAGAAAAACTAATTGGTTGGTATCTTAACATGGCCGGTATCTGAATCAGATTGACATAATATAAGGCATTTTTAAGTTTTTCCTATATAAAAAAGACAAAAAAGTTGAAAAAATTGCAATAATTGCTTGATTTTATAGATTAACATAATTATAATTTACATAAATAGTTTACTATTTCTATTTTTTGTGTTCGAAAGTATTAAGGCTTTAGCCTTTTTACCCATATAGATCTTAATGTATAGAGATAATATTATCCAGGAAGGGAACTAAGATGGCAGAGAGAGTATTAAGTATCGAGATGGGAAGCTCACTCACCAAGGTTATCGAAACAGATCTTGGCGCTAAGAGCCCCAAAATCTACAACAGCTTCGTGGTCAATACCCCCGATGGCATGTTGAAAGACGGTATCGTAGATGCCGATGACGAATTCGTCAACACTTTCTTGCGTATGCTTACTGTTAAGCGTATCAAGACTAGAAGAGCTATATTCACTATATCTTCTTCTAAGATTGCCACAAGAGAAGCACGCATTCCTTATTGTAAGGAAAGCAAGATCAAAGATCTGGTAAGAACCAATCTTAATGACTACTTCCCTATTGATGGTAGTCAGTACATGTTCTCACACAGCGTGATCGGCGTGGAATACGAGAGCAAGGAAGATAAGACTGAAGCAATTGAAGATAAGAAGGACGAGAGCAAGGCTCCTCTTACAAAGGCAGAGCAGGTAAAGGCTGAACTTGATTCTGGAACAGCTAAGGTTGCTGGCAAACAGAAGAGAGGAAAAGCTATCGGTTACAAGTTATTACTCCTCGCAGCTCCTAAGCAGCTGATACAGAGTTACGAAAAACTTGCGCAGTCCATTGGATTGTCTATAGCAGCCCTTGACTACAATGGTAACTCTGTTTTCCAGGCAGCTAAGGACGAATGTCGAGATGGCGTACAGCTTATTGTTAAGGTTGATGAGAAGGGTACTCTTCTCATGGTTCTCGAAGATGGAGCAACTACACTTAACAGAACAATACCTTATGGTGTGGATGATGCTATCAAAGCTTTGATGCAGACTGATATCTTTGGTGATACTAAAGATTATGAAAAGGCTGTAAATATATCAAGATCAAAGCAGGTTCTTATGCCTTCCTTTGAAGAGTGTGATACCGAAGATCCCAAGGAAGAGTTTGCAGTAAGAAGTGAGATTACGCTTACCCTCAGATCTCTTGCCGGCGGTATCATAAGAGTTATAGATTATTACAATGCAAATCACGGTCAGAGACCTGTTGAGAAAATGCTCATTACTGGTTTGGGTGCTGATTTTACAGGACTTGATGTTCTTCTCACAAGTGAGATCGGACTTAAGATCAGAGATATTACCAGAGTCGCTGGTGTAGATATCGACAGAATATTCAGAGGCACAACATACAGTGAATTTGTAGGATGTATCGGTGCTGCTCTTTCTCCGATAGGTTTCTATCCTGAAAGTGCTGAAGAAGAAGACAGAAAGGGCAAAGATGCCAATTCTGTTGGTAATGCAATAGGTTGGGGCGTTCTTGCTGCAGGCGTAATTGCTTCCATTGCGATGATAGCGGTTACGATGGTTCCGTATATGCAGGAACAGGAACTTAACGAGAGTTACAAAGCTACAATAAATGAACTTCAGCCGGTTTATGATATGTACCTTAATTATCTTGAACTGGAGAATGATGTTAAGTATGTAGAACAGCTTGATTCTGCTACAGTTAACAGAAATGAGAATCTCGTCAAATTCCTTGGAACACTTGAGAATCAGATGCCTAGTACCTTCATGTTGAACAGCCTTACTGCTAGCGAAGATATGGTTCTTCTTGATGCGACGGTAGCAACCAAAGAGGAAGTAGCTTACGCTATCAGTAAACTTAAACAGGTTGATGGATTCATTACTGCTGATACTACTTCTGTAACAGAGATGATTATAGAAGAAACCGGCGAGATCAAGTACTCGTTCATAGCTGAAATGATATATGCTCCTCAGGAACTCGAAGTTGAAGACGAAGTTGTTTATGAAGATCCGGCTGCCGAAGCGGCTGTAGAGCAGTAAAGGGGGCGATATCATGAAATTAGGTAATAAAGAAAAGAATCTTATAAAAGGTCTCATAGGTATAGTACTTGCTGTTCTTGTTTGGATGTTTGTTGCAAGTCCGATAAAGGATAAAAAAGAAGCTCTCGCTGCAGAAAATGCTGAACTTAAGGTTAAGAAGGAAGAGTATGAAGCTGTTAATTCGCAAAAAGCAAAGTACGAAGAAGGAATGACAGCACTTCAGGCTGAGAGGGAAGAACTTCTTGAGGCATATCCTGCTGGTATGATAACAGAAGACAGAATCATGTACTGGGCTAACATGGAACGTGCAAACGCCGGTCAGTTGGCGCTTGAAAATATTGCAATGTCAAGCCTTCAGGAAGTTTTTGTCGAAGGACAGGAGACGACAGAGGGTGAAAAGCAGGAAGGAGCGACACAGCTTCATCTTTACAAGGCCCCTGTTAACTATACATTCAAATCAACTTATGACGGTTTAAAGGGCATGGTTGATTATGTATTTGCTCAGAATGACAAGAAGAGCATAGAAGGTTTAGCGGCTGAATATAACGAGGAGACTGGTAATATTGAAGGTACTCTCGATATGAACATGTATTATATGGTTGGTACAGGAAAAGACCACATACCTGCAACTATACCTAGTGTTCCTACCGGAGTTGCTAATCCGTATCATTCATCAAACACGAAGGTTATCCTGGAAAGCGATATTGCTGCAGGATATGAACCTGAAGGCGAAAGGGAATAATTTGTTATAAAGGTAAAATTTGCATAAGAGAGGTTTGCGCCTCTCTTATGCGGATATATGAAGAACATGATTTAGGAGTAGAAGCGTGAAAAAAGAAGTTATGAAGGTAAAATCAAATAATGGCGGTTTCACACTGCTTGAAGTGCTGATAGCAATGGTTATACTGAGCATAGTCTGTGTGCCGCTTCTACGTTCGTTTGCTACAAGCGCACAGACAAATGCAAAAGCAAAAATGCAGATGAAGGCAACGACAGCTGCGGAAAATGTAATGGAGAAGATCAAGAACATGTCCGATGAAGAGATTCAGGATATGTTGACTACATATAGCGGTAGTGTTGCTTCAAACGGAAAGATCGATCTTGTTATTGATGATGACGCTGATCTTAAAGCTGATCTTCCTGCAGGATACTTCGCAACTGTAGAAATGGATCCTGAAGGATCAGGAACGGATCTCGCTTATCCGAACGCCAACAGCCTTAATCTTTCTGATTTTAATCCTATATCAGTAAGAGATTGCGCTATATATACAATGGCAGATGATTTTGACAGCAATGCATACAATGTAATTCTTGCAAGAAATGAAGCAAGACGTAATGCAAACCCTGCTACAACAACAGTATGGGATGCTAATGACTGCAAGAGCAAATTAACCAGGAATATTACTATTACCACTGAGGATGCCGGAACATACGTAGATCCTGAAGGCGAATCTCAGCAGATGGTGAGAGTTAAGATAAAGATTGATTATCACATCAGTGATTCAAATATTGTACAGACTTCTGCAGAGAAGGATTATACAGCGACAGAAGCTTATCTGTTTGATAACACATCATCTCATAAGGAACTGAATGGAATATATCTGTTCTATTATCCCAGATACGCAGCTGCTGCATCAGGAAACAAAGAAACTATTACAGTAAAGAACAATGCGGGTATAAGCACTGATCTTTATATAGTAGCAATGAATGGTGCGGCTGACTATTCAACAACAACAAAAGCAACATATCTGCTCGCGGGAAAAGGTTTAAATCTTACGATAAGCGAGCCTGCTTTGGATGCAAATGATAAGGGAAAGCTTACATTAAGAACCAATCTGTTGCAGACGTGTGATGTTACAACGCTTAGAACTCCTTACAGTTCATATGATAACAATGATTACAGATTGGGATTCAATTTGACATACAAGCCTGGTACAGATGTGTATTCTGCAAATTCGACAACAGATACCAATCCTACGGATTATGCTACATTGAACAAAGCTATAAAAGGACTGACTGTTTCTGATATAGATGGAAAGACGGTAAACAGTGAAGAAAGAAATGTCAGAATATACAGGGTTAGAATAAAGATCTTTGAAGAAGGAGCAGATACATCTGTTGATCTTCCTATTTCAAAGATGGAAGGAACAAAACTTAGACAGGGTTAAGAGTATAAGATTAAGTAGAGGATGAAGCTGTGAGAGAATCGAAATTACTGAAAAGGATTAAAAAGAATACCAGGAATAATAAAGGTATTGCATTGGTAACGGTTATCATTGCGATAGGATTTATTGCAGCCTTGGTCAGCATACTTCTCATGACCACGCTGGTCAACTACAAGATGAAGGTAGTAAACGAGAAGGGTACGGATACTTTCTATTCGGCTGAGCAGGTTTTCGATGAGATAACTGTAGGACTTCAGAGAATAGTTTCTGATTCACTGAGCTCATCTTATACTGAGATTCTTGAAAACTATGGTGATTCTACTCTTGATAATACAAGAAAGAAACAGATGATCCAGACAAGATATTATGAAAAAGTATGGGAATATCTTTCATACTCACCTACAGATCATACAAAGTATTCCGTAGCAACTCTCGAGAGTTTCTTAAAAAACAGTACGAAGTATCATACATATGATTTGAATGGCGACGGTACAGAGGATACCGATGAGGGATTTGGTGCAATTCTTGTTGCTGTTACAAATGATGCTGTGGGAAACGAGATTGAATCCGCAAACTACGGAGATATGCTTACATTCTCTGATACGGGTATTGTTCTTAAGAACATAAAAGTATACTACAGAGACGTTAACGGATTCGTATCTGTTATCCAGAGTGATATAAGACTTAATTATCCTGAATTCGATTTCGCAAGAAACTCTTCAATGGCTGATATCGCCGACTACTGTTTCATAGCTGATGGCGGATTTGAAAGAACAGCTTCCGGAGACCTTGGACTAACGGGAAATATATATGCAAATAGTTTTGCAACCAAGGGCGTTAACGTTGATTTCAGTGATAACAATCTTATACTTGTAAAACATGACATAAGCATAGACGGAGAGTCGTTTAAGACAGGTGCCGGTTGCAATATATGGGCGGATAATTTCAAAGCCAAAGGAGCAACTGTAAATATAGATGGTTCCCTAAACCTTTCGAATGATTTGAATCTTCTTGGAAACCTGCCGAAGATAACGCTAAAGGGTGAATTCAACGGATACGGATGTTCGATAGATAATGCGGATGATAGTTCTGCAATACTTATAAACGGTAGAAAAGCAAAAGTAGATTTCAACGATGTTACAAAGATGAAAATCTCCGGCCATGCATTCCTTGGAATGAGTGCTGCTGCTACCAACACTGAGCATAACTACACATCAGCAACATATACCGATATATATACAGGTGAATCAGTAGCAGCCAAGTCAGACCAGTTGATGTATCTTGTACCTGCAGAGGCTATAGGCGTTGATGAGAATTCGGGAAGATCTTTATACAATTCCAACCCTCTTACTCAGGCACAGTATGAGGACATGGCAGCACATGTAACATATGATAGTACACATGCGGACAGTACAACACATTATGTGATGGTATCCGACACAGCACCTATCTCTGTTCTCGCAGGTGGAACAATAGCACCGTATGTTAAGTACGGGCCAACTTCTTTACCTACTGTTTATGAACACAAGGTAAGAGTTAACGATTCTTCAACGGGATATCTCGTATACTTCTATATGTTATTCCCTGACGAAGTTAAAGCAAATGAGTATTTTTCGTTATACTACCAGAACAATGAAAAATCACTTGCAAAATATACGAAGACCTATATTGATGAGATAAAATTCCCCCACCTCGTGGATTCTATTACGGCAGGTGGAGCATATGTAACTGATGCAACAGATGTTGAGAATGACGGACTTACTGTATGGCCTCAGTCTCAGGTTTCCGCAAGTCTTGTAATGAGTCAGGATTCATCTGAAAATCTTCAGAAGTTTAAAGCATACACGACGAAGCTTGTTCCTAACTTCTCAGAACTTACGGGATGCGCATCAAATGATATGGATGACATCACAAGTCAGGTCGTATTTGAAAATGTTGCTTCTAATGAGGCTGATATTTTAGAGTATATTGACAGAGCAAACGATGATGGACTTGACGGACAGACTTTTGGTACAGTTACTGTTGATATAAGCGGTGCTGGAACAAATAAGACGATGAAATTCACTGATTCAAGTGATGGTTCCATAGCTATAGTTTCTACTGAGAATATTACAGTAAATGATTCAAACATCAATTTGGTAATCACGACAGGCAATGTAAGCTGCACAACTACAGGTTTCAACGGCGTTATCCTTTGCAATGGAAAGCTTACACTTTCCGGTACATCAGCGCAGACAATGACAAAGAGCCCTGATCTTGTAAGAAAGTGTCTTGGTTACGGATATGAAGATGGCGGTCTTACATATGCTATAGCAAGCTGCTTGGCAAATGGTAATGATTACATCTATGCAACATACGGAAGTGGCAGTACGAGTGATACATCACTCACAGGTCTTGTTACTTATGAGAACTGGAAGAAGGAATAAGCTATGAACAAAGAGAAGGTTTTAAACAACAGAGGTTTTTCGCTTATAGAGCTTATTGTGATACTTGCCATCATGGCTATCATGGTTGGAATGGGTTCTCTTGCGATGTCGCTGCTTACCGGATCGGAAGCAAGACAGGCCTGTGACAAGATCAGTGCACAGCTTAATGAAGCAAAAACCGGATCAATGAGCCGATACGATGAGGATCTGAATATTGTATATGTAAGCGATCCTACGGCTTATGATTGGGCGGACAAAGAAGGCTATTACGTTGTTAAGCAGCTGTATTCGTTTACTAAAGATTCTTCTACCGGCCTTCCGACAACATTATACCTGGGTGCAGAACACAGATATATATGCAATGGAAGAGTGAGCATGGTATTAAACTATGATGGCGGAAGTTATACTGTGAGCCCCTCCGATGGAAACGGTATAGGCATTACGTTTGACAGATCAACTGGTTTGTTTAAGGATATAAGAACCGATTGCGGATTGGATACAAGCGGTAATGTTACATTTACAACTGTGAGTGCTCAGCCGGAATCACTTGAACTGACAAGCGGATTGAGATCATATAAGATTTTATTTATCAGTGAGACCGGTAAGCATACGGTTGAACGATAATTGGAATAATAGTAGATTATTGTAAGTTTTTACGGGTATGTGATTATGAGAGATAACAAAGGTTTTTCATTAGTTGAAATGATTGTTTCATTCGCGATTCTGGCGATTGCGGGTTTAGCTGTATATGGCCTGATGAGCACAGGAACGATGCATTTTAAGAGAACTGGTCAGGATGTTGGATTGCAGTATGAACAGCAGGTTGTTGTTAATAAACTGCGAGATGTCCTTCTTGAGTCAAGTAATGCTCTGTCATATGATGATTCGACTAAGACATTATATGTATACAACCAGGAAGATATGGGCCCCACAGCTCCCGGCGCAACAACGCATACCTATAAGTATAAAGTAACCAAGATATTCCTTAGCGGAACAGAGCTTAAGCAGGTTTCAAAGATATTTGATGATATAACCGGAACAGACGGTGTGGATATATCTACTATATCTGATGACGATGCGAAATTACTTGGTGAAGAAGTAAAGGATATTTCATTTGATCTGACCGATATTGCTGAGGGTAAGATCGGATTTATTATAACTTTCGAAGCAGAAGGAAAAGAACTTGTTTCAGAACAGGTTGTTTCACTTAGAAACAGAGTTATAAACAGTGATGATCCGTCTGCTATTTATACAAGTTCAACTATCTTTGTAGACAGCTTTATTGATTACATCACAATATATCGTAACGGTATAGCACTTCCGGCTGGCGGAACATCCGAAATAGCAAAAGCCGGATCAACAACACTGAGCGTACCGTTTACTTATGTTGTTACGGCAAATGAATTTTCGGGAAGAACATATGTGGCTTCCTGGTCATTGGATAACTCTGTAGCTGGTATGTCTGTAGATTCGGCAACCGGTATTGTTACGGTTGACGCATCAGTACCTGCAGGTACTACAAATATTTTAAGATGTACAAGTGTTGATGATGCTTCAAAGTCTCAGACGGTAGTTCTTTCTGTTACTGATTCGGGAGTATATCCTCAGTCACTTGTATTGCAGAACAAAGGGCATATTGATTACGATGGCTACAGAAACTACAGTATACTGCCTAAGGTTACATATACTGACGGATCTACATCTGAAGAGAGTTCATTATGCACATGGGTGGTCTCACCGGTTCTTCCGGAAGGATGTATATACGATCAGACTACAGGAACCTTTACAGCGCTTCCAACACTTAATGGTACGACAGTAACATTCAAGGCTACTTTGAAAGCTCCTAAAGCTGACGGTACATATATACATGCAACCTTACAGCTTCCTGTTGAAGGTGTAGGCGATTATGTTGCTAATCAGAAACTGAGTCTGAGTGGTGTAGAATCACTTTATAATAGCAGAGGAATAAGTTCTACAGTAATCGCTTCATGGCAGAATTCCAACAACACAAGTTTCAAATACTATTGGAGATTATCTTCTTACGGTGAAAACTGGGCTACAGAATCAACTGATCCAGATCTTAAGCGTTTCAGTAAAACTATAAGTATAAGCGGTGGTAGAGGAGTAACTCTTACCGATGAAGGTGATGGCTTCTATTCAACTCCTGATGCACGCGGATATATATATGTAGAGAGTGAGCCGTGGCTTGATTGGACAAAACAGTATCAGGTAAAGGTAGAATGTTTTGCTGAGGACAGTCAGGGAAGAAAGTATGGTATCGGAAGCGAAGCAGAAAATAACTATACAGGTCCCGTATCAATGCTTGTAACTTACGAGCCGGTTAAGATTGTTCTCAAACCTGTTGCTTTGTACAGGCAGAATGATAATGTTGCCAATAATAAGAAATTTAATACTTCACTTGATCTTAAGAGAGCATCTGATGGTACAAAGGATTATTTGGGCAACTATAATCCTGCATACAGTATGTATGATCAGTTGACAGTCAGAACTTTCGAGATCTATGCTCGTGGTGTTGATTTCGATGCAACAAAGACAGGTAATGTAAAGATTCATGATTCTGATAATTTGAATAACGCGAAGAACTGTCAGTTCCTGTTCTACAATTCAGCAGATTCTAAGAACCCTGTTCCGAGTGTTAATTTCAAGAAGTACTTTGGTATTTATGACTACTGTTATTCGAACGGATTTACCGTATCATTCGGCGTAGCTATGAATAATAGCGAATTTAAACAGTATTTTGTGGATATGGCGGGATCACCTTTGAATAAAACTAAGATACCTCAGACAGTTGCACCTATATTCTCTGCATGGGATAGTTACGGAAATATTGTTGAAACATATTACCTGACTGGTAGCAATTACTATGATGACAGTGATCTTACGGCTGCTAAGGACATGAGATACAATATCGTATACGATCCTAATAAGCTCAATGATTCTGCTTATATTGAAACATATTAAATCAGTTTATCAGATATAAAAAATGAGGACACCTATAGTTCTGTAAACAAAGGAGTGCAATATGCATCGAATTAATGGAGGAAGAAGAAAAAAATGGATAACGGCTTCACTGGCCGGAGTATTGACTGTAGCTATTGTAGGTACAGCCTTGTATAAGGATTCTTCTATAGCTTTGGCAAGACCTTCGCTTCCGGGAATTGAAGAGATAGTAAACGGAAACAGTACTAATCAGCCGTTTAAGATCTTGGAGATCGTGGATCAGTATGATAGCGCTCGTACCGGTTATACCGTTGCGGGAGAAGAGCCGGGCAATGATCAGGCACAGGCTCTTTCAGATATGGCATCATATGGTGAGCGTTACAACAATTACATGGTTCCCGGTGTGACCAATAAGAATTCATTATCATTTGGTGCTTATACTGAATTAAAGGATAAAGCCTTTACATATGATGAAACAGTTGCTTTTGATTGGGGTGATAATCCGGCAACCGATCCGTCTACAGCATATAAAGCTGATACTCCAAATGTTAAGACCGGAAAATCATACGGTACATTTGAAAAGAATGCTTCAACTACCGGCAAATATGATCCTGCAGACGTATCAGGAGATTATAAGTTAGTCAATGACGGTACAACTGCTACCGATGGAAATGCAACCATAGATGATATATATCAGAAGCTTCCGAATACCGATCAGACCGGTGTGTTCTATATGAACTACGGTGGATTGGTTAAGGCTGATCCGCTTGATCCTTCAGATCCTGATTATACGACTCTTTCAGGCAGAAGATATTTTATCAAGCAGTATGATGTTATAACTTCAGCGAATGCATGGCAGTTCCCTTTCAAACTGGAGAACAGAGACTATCAGCCTGATATAACCACAGCATATCAGTGGTATGATGACAATCGATATGTTGCAAATGAGAGATTTGAGGCAAATCTGGATGAGCATGATGTAACAGATTCATCTGATGATACATATGAGTTTACATCTACTGTTATACCTGCAAACGGCGATGTTGTATTTACCGATGACGGAGACGACAAGCTTGTATTCTATGGTTACGTAGATGGTACAAACTTCAGATTTGATACAAACAATGATGGTATTCCGGATGATATGATGCCTCTTACAGATGGTGTTACAGATCAGGATGAATATGGAAATCCTGTTGTTGATGCTGATGGAAACCCGGTGTACAGTGCGAAGAAATCTTTTGCACACACTGTTTATGAAAACAGCATTACAAAGTATGTGACAGTCAGAACTGCAAACTCAGGTGACGGTGCAGCAGTAACAAAGTATTATATTTCAGGTATCGTACAGGATGCCGATGGTATCTATGATTTCCTTACAGCCAATTTTTCAGCTGTAAATGATCCTAACTTCTTACCTGAAGAATATGGAATAGTAGAAGAGACGGATCAGGTTGGAACAGGCAATCCCTGGTATCATGAATGGTATTACAAGTCTCAGACTACATCACCTTACCAGTATGTTGGTACTAGTGGACATTATGACTTTGTTCATGATTTCACAGCGGAGGTTGTAGATACATATTACTATCTCGGCGGTTATAATAATAATGAATGGTTCAAGCGAGAAGTATTAGATGTAGATGCGGCTGATTGCCCTAATATCTGCATAGATGTTATCACGAAAAAGCTTGCTGATGTGACACCTGAAGACATTGGTTCTGCAAATTTGATCTACTTCACAGGTGCTGGAGCTTATGACAGTGATTCTTCGGGCGTAAAGGATCTGCCTTACGAGACTGCTGCTGCTCTTATTACAGCTGTAGATAATGAACACAAGCCTGTTATTATTGATCTGAGTGCAACGAATGCAGGTACCATATTCAATATACCTACAAACTTTAAAAACACTGTTCTTCTGATGCTTCAGAGTGATATAGACGGTATAAGCCAGTGTGTTGGTGCAACAGGTTGGGATATTAGTACTGATAAGTCAAACGCTCTTACTCAGCTTGGATTGTCGTATTATGGCAATGCTTCAACAACAGGAAGTGATGTCAGCCACGTTGCAGGCTCTGTATTTGTAAATGATAACCTTGGAACAAGAACAGCAGCGATAGCAGCGGATTTTGCAACAGCATACGATGCAACAAAGGTTAACGGTTTCACTTTGGATGGTGCAACCTATAGCTTCAAAGAAGTTCAGAAAGATATTGATGAAGAAAAATTCTATCTGGACGTTGCGGGCAAGGATGTTTCAACTTTCAATGATAAGATAAGCAAAGCAACTTCAATCAGATATATCCTTAACTATGGTGACAGACGTGTGGTTGGTAAGACGGCTATAAGAGTACTTGATCTTGAGCCTTACTATTCAAGAGATGTTGAAGGCATAGTAGAGGATTACAAGGATGTTGATGATCTGAAGAAAGTTCTTCGTGTTGATTCGCAGGGCAACAGATCTAACGTTACAGTTGAGAATATTGCCGAGATCAGAGATATCTTTGCTAAGAAATGGTTTAAGAATAATGTTTCTGATACAACGGAAAATATTGTTGTAACAGGTATGGGTACCAAGGAATTTATCGGTAGGATCGAAGATCTTAATGAATCCTATGATCTTATCTATATTGGAATGGATACCGCATATTTAAATACAGCAATAACAAGAGAGAATAATAAATACTATAAGTCTAAGAATGTAGTCGGCAACGACGGTAAGTCTTATGTTTACAGACATAACGGAGATTATATCACGACCAATGGACAGACAGGTGGTGACGGAACCTGGAACTTGGGTGGTAATGATATAACACCTGATAAGTTCCGTGAACTTCAGAATTATGTAAAAGCGGGATACGCAGTATTGTTATCGGATGAGTTCTTTATCTACAAGGCAGATGGCAGCATAGATAAGATCGATGACAGCAGAATTGAAGAAGAATCATATCTTTATGATTTTATTGAATGGTGTATATCAAAGGAAGATGGTAAGTATAATTATCTTTACAAGAATGTTGACATAACCAAAAACTTTGAGACTACAGGAACTTCAACAGTTGCAGCAGCAACAACTGACGGCCAGGCACCTCTGGTTCACAGAGAAAATTTCATCAAATATGTAAATATCTCTAAACTTCAGGTAGAAGTTAAGGAACAGCCTCCGTTATATAATCCGTATGACACAAACGATAGTAACAAGCATTACTATCTTGCAATGAACAATTTGGGTCAGTATGCACTCGAGTATACTGTAAAACTTACAAATGATGCAGCGGTTGATACAACCAAGACTGATTATGACTGTCAGCTGTATATCGATCATGATGGTGACGGCCGTTTCGAGACAGTAGAAAGACTTGACAGTCTTGATATAACCAATGAGGATAATAATGATTATATCAATCCTGACAGTTCAGGAAAGTATCATTTAACAACAGGAACAACTTATAAGATATACAGAACAGTTCCTGAAGGATATGTAGGTCTTGTTCCTTGGAAACTAGTATTTATTGAGAACAGAGACGGCGATGCTAATTCGCTGATCAAGACAGCAGTTCAGGATTATTCAGCTATAGCTGATATGACTAACAAGCCTACTATCAAGATATTGCAGATTACTTCCGGCAATAGTGATTCGACAAACCTTAATTTGTGGAATGACACAAGATTAAAAGAGTTGTATACGCAGGTTGTTGACTTCAACATAAAGGTAGACCATTGTAAATCTTCTGACTTTATGAACCGCACCGGTACAATATTCGGTGGCGGAGTTGACAGACTCGAGAAGATGTATGAATACGATATGCTCGTACTCGGTTTCCTTGATATGTACAGCCTGACAGGAACAAATACGGCTACTTCTAAAGAAGGTATCCTGTGTATTCGTGAGTACATGCTTTCAGGACGAAGCGTATTGTTCACACATGACCTGACATCTACAAGAATCAGAAATGATGACGGTAATGATTGGGGTGAACTTGCAAACAGATATCTGAGAGATATTCAGGGTATGGACAGATATGGATACATTAAGAATAATGTAGCAAATCTGACATTCTCTAACGGACAGGCTTTATCTGAGTATAGGTCAGTATATGATGAAAGAGTACCGGAGGGCTTCAATACAGTTGGTTTCTCTGATGCGAACCTCATGAGACGAAATAACATTAACTACGGTGAAATAGCAGCTCAGAATACCAGAAATACATCTAACAGTTCAAACGGATCCGATCAATACATGGCTAATGAGCGTGAAGGTTACACTGTTTCACGAGTTAACAGAGGACAGATAACTGAGTATCCATTCAGAATAGGATCTCTTGAGCAGAGTAATATAGCTAACGGTGATACAAATTATTATGCTAATCCTTATATCACTGTAGCAAAGACTCACCATCAGTACTTCCAGCTTGATATGGAGACCAATTATCTGGATGAGAACTATGATGATGATATCGTTGTATGGTATGCACTCAGCTTGCCCGGTAATGCAAAGTCAAAGTACCTGAAGTTGAATTATAATGATGTAAGAAATAACTTCTACATCTATAACAAGGGTAATATAACATATACAGGTGCCGGTCATTCCAATATTGAAGGTGATGTAGAGAAGAAGCTTTTTGTTAATACTCTTGTTGCTGCTTACAATGCAGGTACACATGCTCCGTTTGCATCATATAAGAACAATGATACAAGAATGGCAACAGATATCACCAGTACGTATATTCCGTACGATATCGCATTCTCTCAGCCTGTAGCTGATGGCGGAGAAGGTGATGGATGGCTTCAGAATACTGTTACAGTATACTTTAAGACAGTTAATAACAATCTTCAGGATAACTTAAAGCCGCTTGTTGCTCAGTATTATGTTGAAGTTCCAGCAGGCGGACCTGGTATTCTTACCATAGGAACAAAGCATTATAAGGCTGTAACGCCTGTTGCAGGTTCTGTAAAAGAGTGTGTGATCTCAAACAGCGGAACTACATATAATGATGTATCTGATCCTCAGGTACTTACAAACGGTCGTGTTTACAAGATGGAATTTGCTATAAGTGATCTTATGAACGGTAACCTTCAGGGTGTAAATACAAGATATCATGCAGTTATCTACACTCGTATGAGAACACAGACCAAGGGCAAGACAGTTGATGATGATAAGACTGATCTTGCAGCAACAGGTACATTTACATCACTTCCTGCAAATGACAGCATGAAGCCTTTGAATGTAAACTTTACACAGTTGTACGATCTGAAGTAAGATCTAAAGCAGATTTAAACTAAAAATGTTATATGATATACGGGAGAGAGATCTCCCGTATATTTTTATTCTTGATTATCACAAGGGTAATGCTCTATAATATAGTAAGATAGTCATGGTTAACTAAGTGTTTATATAGATTAGTTTCTTATTGAAGGAGGGAAAACTATGGCAAAAGAGATGATCTGGGTAGCTAAGGGTGGAAGACCTTGCAAGAATAAGCCCAAAATGAGCGAACTTCGTAAGGAAGCCAAGGTCATGACAGTTCAGGAGCTTATGGAGAAGTATGATGTAAGCCAGGCAACAATGTATCGTTATCTTAAGGAAGCATTTGAAGGACCTGTAAAGAAGGAGAAGGCACCTAAACCCGAAGACCTTAGTATGAAGGAACTTATCAAGGAAAATGCAGACCTTAAAAAGCAGGTTGAGCGTCTTATGGTATACAAGATCAAATATGAGGAACTTAAGAAGAAAGTAAAATAAGAAAAGAGCTTCGGCTCTTTTTTTATTGAAGATTTTGAAAATAGTTTTTGACATAGCAGTTTTTTTGTTGTATAGTGTTGACCGAAACTGATTTATAAATTATTGAAGGTATGTCGTGGAGAGAAGTCTTAGATACATATTCTAGGATATCCAACCTACGGGGAATGAGAAATGGCTAAGAATCTTGTAATAGTGGAGTCACCTGCAAAGGTGAAGACCATAGGAAAGTTTTTGGGAAGTAATTACTGCGTGGCTGCCAGCAACGGGCATGTAAGAGATCTGCCTAAGTCATCGCTCGGTATAGATATCGAAAATGATTATGAACCAAAATACATAACAATAAGAGGAAAGGGAGATATTCTTGCGAATCTTCGTAAGGAAGTAAAAAAAGCTGACAAGATATATCTTGCAACTGACCCTGACCGTGAAGGAGAAGCTATAAGCTGGCATCTTCTTGCGGCTTTAAAACTCGATGATAAGAAAGTATATCGTATAACCTTTAACGAGATCACTAAAAATGCTGTAAAGGATTCGCTTAAGAATGCACGCGAGATAGATATGGATCTTGTTGATGCACAGCAGGCAAGACGATGCCTTGACAGATGTGTGGGATATCGTATATCGCCTCTTTTGTGGGCTAAGGTTAAGCGTGGACTCAGTGCGGGGCGTGTACAGTCTGTTGCATTAAGGATCATATGTGACAGAGAAGATGAGATAGCTAACTTTGTACCGGAAGAGTACTGGACACTTGATGCTGGTCTGGTATGCCGTCGTAAGGGCAAGGATTTTACGGTCAGCTACAGCGGTGATATCAAGGGAAGCGAACAGATAGAGAACATTGTAAAGGAGCTTAAAGGTGCAGAGTTTACCGTAGATGAGGTTAAGACGGGAACGCGTACCAAGAAGGCACCTCTTCCTTTTACGACTTCTACGCTTCAGCAGGAAGCAAGCAAAGCGCTTAATTTCTCTACGACCAAGACCATGCGTATAGCTCAGCAGCTTTATGAAGGCGTGGAGATCAAAGGACAGGGTACTGTAGGTATCATCACCTATTTGAGAACCGATTCTACAAGAATATCCGACGAAGCTTTAAAGAATGCACGTGAGTATATCGCATCTCAGTACGGCGAGAGATATGTAGGTGAGGAAGTTGCAGCCAAAAAGGAAGGCGGCAAGATCCAGGATGCACATGAAGCCATAAGACCTACTGATATAGCACGTACTCCACAGCTTATAAAGGATTCGCTTTCTAGGGATCAGTTAAGACTGTATCAATTAATATGGAAGAGATTCGTTGCATCACGTATGGCTGCAGCCGTATATGATACGACTTCTGTTAAGTTTTCTGCAGGTAAGCATATATTTACAGCGGGAGCGAGCAAGATAGCATTTGAAGGCTTCAGAAATGTATATATTGAAGCTGATGATGCAAAAGATAACGGCAATTCTCTGCTGTGCAACCTTATGCAGGGAGATAAGCTTGACTGCAAGGAACTGGAACCCAAGCAGCATTTTACACAGCCTCCGGCTCATTTCACGGAAGCAAGTTTAGTCAGGGCTCTTGAAGAGTTAGGCATTGGACGCCCTTCTACGTATGCACCGACTATAAGTACCATCCTTGGCAGACGTTATATCGTCAAGGAAGGCAGAAATATATATGTAACCGAACTGGGAGAGATAGTAAACAACCTTATGAAAGAGGCATTCCCCAGCATAGTTGATGTTACATTTACAGCAAACATGGAAGCTCTGCTTGACGCAGTTGAAGAAGGCACTGTCAAGTGGAAGACTATCATAGCCAATTTCTATCCGGATCTTGATGAAGCTGTCACTGCAGCTGAAAAGGAACTGGAAAACGTTGAGATACGTGATGAGGAATCTGGTGAGATGTGTGAAGAGTGCGGTAAACCTCTTCTTATCAAATACGGTCCTCACGGCAAGTTCCAGGCATGTTCCGGATTCCCGGATTGTCACTTTACAAAGCCTTACTTTGAAAAGATCGGTGTTACCTGTCCTAAGTGCGGCAAGGACATCGTTGTAAAGGCTACAAGAAAGGGAAGAAGATATTATGGATGTATCGATAATCCCGATTGTGACTTTATGACCTGGCAGAAGCCTTCTGGAAAGCTTTGTCCTAAGTGCGGACAGATGCTTCTTCATCGTGGCGGCAAACTGGTTTGCATGTCAGAGGAGTGTAATTATTCCGAAAGCGGGAATTGATGTAAGTTTGACTTTTACCTGCGGATGATGTAAATTTAGCATATAAAAGGTGTTACCGATAGACGGTTTCCCTGTTTATTCAGTAAAAAATGAACCGAAAGTTAGGAGCTGGCGGTTCATTTTTTGTGTATGATCTTTTGACACTCCACACGACTAAAGTCGTGGGATTCTTGCTACCTGCCACTACATAGTGGCTGACCAGTCCGTTTCCGGTAGGTCGCAGTGCAAGGTATGGGTATGCCATTACCCATCGCAGGGCAGAACATATAGTTCCCTACGCAGTATGCCTGATATCTCTATCGCCGGCATACTCAGTTGAGTTGCAGATGTTCATGGCTCCAAGCAGGTCTCTGTGTATGTGGAATCCACA
>JAEEGJ010002181.1_pt1 | contig 125115 bp, 77 predicted proteins | sample 8958761 | NCBI WGS metagenome assembly JAEEGJ01 (sample SAMN16246546, study PRJNA631951) | gut metagenome | biome: gut microbiome; feature: rumen; material: RS-attached | host: Bos | place: Iran: Karaj | collected 2018-10
CGCTCTTCAAGAAGCTCAAGCTGCGTGAATATTTCGCATTCCGAGGCGTATGGGGCTCGCTGACGGACAAGAACAATCCGCTGAAGAACGCCGGCGACGAGATGCTCTACCAGTTCCCCGAAGGTTCTTACGCCATCGATGGCCACAAGCCCTACATGGAGGTGGCTGTCGGCATACGCAACATCCTCAAGGTCTTTGGCGTGGACTATGTGCGCCGCCTCAACTACTTCGAGCATCCCGGAACCAAGAAGAACGGTGTCCGCTTCAACCTGACCTTCTCCTTCTGATCAGTTAAATCGTTATCCCTCTTAGCCCATGTTTGCTCGTGTCTTCATAGCATTCTTCATGCTCCTTGTCTCCTGTCCCCTGTTCCTTATGCAGGCAGAGGCCATCACGATTCCCAAGGAGCATATCCTCGTGTTCGAGCGCAACACCAACACCAACTATGTGTGCTACGACATCAACCTCGAGGGCGGAAAGCTCAACCAGAAAGAGCCGCTCAAGCCCTATTGGGTGCTGGGCCACGAGACGAGAATCGAGGGACTGACCTTCCTGGACCGCAAGATGGCTTTCGGTGTGAAGGTCGTCAAGGCGAAGGAGAACGAGGCCATTGTCCACCTCACGGCCTACAAGGGCTTGCACATACGCCTCTGCCAGCATAAGGGCAAATGGGTGGGGCTCGTCAAGATTGGGGCACGCGAGCTGATACTCCGGAAGATGTTTGCCCAGATGAAGCCGCCTATGAACGTCAAGTGCGAGTATGTCGAAATCCAGGGCACTGACATCAAGACCGGGGCGGAGGTGCGCGAACGCATCACACCTGAGTAGTGCGAAGGCACATCTTTTCTGTTTCCTAAGCGTCTGATTTTCAGTACACCTTGTGGCACAAAAAACGCCGCCTGCGGCGATTGCCATTTCCGCGTGCGGCGATGGCAATCCCCGCGTGCGGCGTTGGGCATTTCCGCAGGCGGCGTTTTCTGACGCCCCTAAAGGAGTTTTTCTATAGCTTTTTCGAGGTCGGGAATGTCTTCCTGGCGAGCCTGCAAATCGCAGTTGCGGTCTATGAGGAAATAGCAGGGGAGGCGCTGGATGTCGTAGAGCGTCAGCATGTCGCTCTCCAGCCCCTCTTCGCAATAGACGCTCACCCAGGGCAGTGCCTCGCTTCGCTGCTTCCAGAGATGCTCGCTCGCATCGAGCCCCACCTGGTATATCTCGAAACCGCGGTCGTGATACTTGCCGTAGAGCTCCCGCAGCAAGAGCGTCCTTTCCGTGCTCCCGTCCAGGGAAAACGCGGTGAAATCGAGCAAAACGACCTTGCCGCGGAGGTCGCTGAGCGTGCGCTCCTGCCCGTGGAGGTCGGGGAAGGTCATGTCTATGATGCCCAGCTCGCGCACCTTGTCGCCGTCTATGTCGAGCACAATCTGACGCGGCTTGGCTTGGTTGCGGCGGCACTCCTGAATGATGTTGCAGAGGTTCTCGGTGCGCGGGCTCGACGGATACCTCTCGTTCCAGGCATTGGCTACGGCACGCATCCAGTTGAGGTCGCTCTTGTCGTGCATCGGGTCGAAGATGAGGCTCGCTCCGAGCGTCTGGAAACAGGCGTAGTAGCTGTAGGCCGTGCCGTAGTTGCCATGCAGGACGTCGCGCTTCACCTCTGCCTTGTACTTGTCCACCAGTTCCTCTATCATGCTGTCGCGTTCCTCGATGGTGAAGTTGCGGTCGGCAGATATCCTACGCACCTCCCGCTCCAAGCCGGCCAGTTTCAGGCAGAGCAGGCGGATGGTGTCGCACGTGTCGCTGCCCTCCACCTTGTAGCCGAACGACATATCCTTCAGGTTAGCCTCCACGCGAACCGTCTCTGTGCTGTCGATGGCGAGGTTGATGGCTTGTCCGCCGATGCGCAGACGATAGAACTCCGGGGTTGCGACGCCCGCTTTCCCGAAACGGAAAGCCCCGTCCTCCTTCAGCCGGATGCTGTCGATGGCAACTGCGCCCTCGCCCAAAGTCAGGTGCTCCAGGTAGAGCAAGCACGAGTCGGCACCCGTGATGTTGCCCTCAATGCAGAAGGTCTCCCTTTGCCGACAGCCACAAAGCAAAACAGCCGCAAAAAGTATGTATTTTATCGCTTTCACAATTTCACAATTTGACATTTCGGCAGCAAAGGTACGCAATTCTGCGGAAAAAAGAATAATTATCTGCGATAAACTATGAACTATAAACTATTTTTCTTACCTTTGTGCGATTTTTTATATCATATAAGACGTAAAGGAAACAATAAGTTAACTAAATTAAGATGAACGTAATTACAAAGACAGTCGAGTTGCCTGATGGAAGAACCATCAGCATCGAGACCGGGAAACTTGCCAAACAAGCCGATGGTTCCGTGATGCTTCGCATGAACAACACGATGCTCCTGGCCACTGTTTGCGCAGCCAAAGATGCCGTTCCCGGAACAGATTTCATGCCCTTACAGGTTGAGTACAGAGAAAAGTATTTTGCTGCCGGACGTTTTCCCGGCGGCTTCACAAAGCGTGAGGGTAAGGCAAATGACGACGAGATACTGACTTGTCGCCTCGTGGACCGCGCCCTGCGCCCCCTTTTCCCCAGCAACTATCATGCTGAAGTTTATGTGAATGTAATCCTCTTCTCTGCCGACGGCGTGGACATGCCCGATGCTCTGGCTGGCTTTGCCGCTTCTGCAGCACTGGCTTGCAGCGACATCCCGTTCGAAGGCCCCATCTCAGAGGTTCGCGTGGCCCGCATCAACGGAGAGTTTGTCATCAACCCGACATTCCAACAGCTTGCTGAGGCCGACATGGACCTCATGGTAGGCGCTACCGAAGAGAACATCATGATGGTGGAAGGCGAGATGAAGGAAGTGCAGGAGACCGACCTCCTCGCCGCCCTCAAGGCCGCTCACGAAGCCATCAAGCCCATGTGCCGCCTCCAGAAGGAACTGGAGAAGGAACTGGGTAAGGACGTGAAGCGTGAGTACTGCCACGAGGTGAACGACGACGAACTGCGTGAGGCAGTCAAGCAGGCTTGCTACCAGAAAGCCTACGACGTCACGAAGCAAGGACTCGAGAAGCACGCTCGTGCCGAGGCTTTCGAAGCCATCCGCGAGGATTTCAAGGCAGCCTATGCAGAGGCTCACACAGATATGGCTCCCGAAGAGCTTGAGGAGAAGAACACACTCATCGACCGTTACTACCATGATGTCGAGAAGGACGCTATGCGCCGCTGCATCCTGGACGAAGGCATCCGCCTCGACGGCCGCAAGACTACCGACATCCGTCCCATCTGGTGCGAGGTAAGCCCTCTGCCCGGACCTCACGGAAGTGCCATCTTCACCCGTGGCGAGACACAGTCTCTCGCTACCTGCACACTCGGTACGAAGCTCGACGAGAAGCTCATCGACGATGTGCTCGTCCGTGAATACCAGCGCTTCCTGCTCCACTACAACTTCCCGCCATTCTCTACAGGCGAGGCGAAGGCACAGCGCGGCGTAGGCCGTCGCGAGATCGGTCACGGCCATCTCGCTTGGCGCGGCCTGAAGGGACAGCTGCCCAAGGACTTCCCCTACACCATCCGCGTAGTGAGCGACATCCTGGAGAGCAACGGTTCCAGCTCGATGGCCAGCACCTGTGCAGGCTGCTTGGCACTCATGGACGCCGGTGTTCCCATTTCGGCTCCCGTCAGCGGTATCGCTATGGGACTCATCAAGAACCCCGGCGAGGACAAGTATGCCGTGCTGAGTGACATCCTCGGCGACGAGGATCATCTCGGCGACATGGACTTCAAGACCACAGGCACGCCGAAGGGTCTGACTGCGACGCAGATGGACATTAAGTGCGACGGCCTCTCCTACGAGATTCTCGAGAAGGCGCTCATGCAGGCAAAGGCTGGCAGAGAGCACATCCTCGCAGAGATGATGAAGACGCTCGACAAGCCGCGTCCAGAACTGAAGCCGCACGTACCACGCATCGAGCAGATGGTTATCCCGAAGGAGTTCATCGGGGCTGTCATCGGCCCGGGCGGAAAGATCATCCAGGGCATGCAGGAAGAGACCGGAGCCACCATCACAATCGACGAAGAAGACGGTGTGGGCAAGATCCAGGTGAGCGGTCCCAACAAGGAATGCATCGATGCAGCTATGGCGAAGATCAAGGCTATCGTGGCTGTGCCCGAGATAGGCGAGGTCTATGAAGGCACTGTCCGCAGCATCATGCCTTACGGTTGCTTCGTAGAGTTCATGCCCGGCAAGGACGGACTCCTGCACATCAGTGAGATAGACTGGAAGCGTCTGGAAACCGTAGAGGAGGCAGGCATCAAGGAAGGCGACAAGCTTCAGGTGAAGCTCCTCGAGATAGACCCGAAGACCGGCAAGTTCAAGCTCAGCCGTCGTGCCCTTATCGAGAAGCCCGAGAGCTATGTGGAGCGTGAACGCGAACGCCGTCCCCGTCCCGAGCGTGGCGAGCGTCGTCCTCGTCCCGAGCGCGGAGAGCGTGGCGAGCGCCGTCCCCGTCCCGAGCGTGGCGAAGAGCCTGCTGCAGAGTAGCAGACAGTAAACAACGGCAGACAGCGAGTGCCGGCTTCGACCCCGGCCCCGGCATCCGCGCGTCAATATAGAAAAGAGAAGCCCTGCACATGCAAGCATCCGTATTGCTGTGTGCAGGGCTTTTGCTTTCTCGTCGATGCCGCAGGTCTGCAAATGCCGCGCAGGCCCCGATTGAGAACCCTCGGGCACGACAGCCCCTGCTGCCGCCTCTCTGCCCACAGGCACCGTCGCTGCCCTTTTTTGACCGCAGCCCCTCCATAGCCACCGTGCCCGAGGGTTCTCCCTCGGGCCGCAGATGCGGAGCACAGGAAAGCCCGAAAACACAGACAGATTAAAACAAGATAACTGATTATGGACATCAAAGGAACTTATTTGCCCTCTCCCAACCGTTACGACGATGAGCGCCTCTACCAGCGTTGCGGGCAGAGCGGTGTGCTGCTGCCTAAGGTGAGCCTGGGCTTCTGGCACAACTTCGGAAGCGTCGACCCCTACGAACGGAGCCGCGCCATCACACATTATGCGTTCGACCACGGCATCACGCACTTCGACCTCGCCAACAACTACGGCCCTGTTTACGGCAGTGCCGAGGAGACGATGGGCCGCCTCATGGACGACGACTTCCGCCCTTTTCGCGACGAACTCTTCATCAGCAGCAAGGCAGGCTACGACATGTGGCCTGGCCCTTACGGCAACTGGGGCTCGCGCAAGTATCTGATGGCCTCCATTGACCAAAGCCTCAAACGCATGCACCTGGACTATGTCGACCTCTTTTACAGTCATCGTCTCGACCCCGTGACGCCTTTGGAGGAGACGTTGCAGGCGTTGGTCGATATCGTGCGGCAGGGCAAGGCGCTCTATGTGGGCATCTCGAACTGGCCGCTCGAGCCTTTGCGCATCGGCGAGAAGTATCTGCGCGAGCACGACGTGCCCTTGCTCATCTATCAAGGCAGGCTCAATATGATTGACAGGAAACCGATGGAATCGGGCATTTTGGACTTTTGCCGCGAGAGTGGGGTGGGCTTCATAGCCTTCTCGCCATTGGCACAGGGCCTGCTCACCGACCGCTATCTGAACGGCATACCTTCCGATTCGCGCATGGCAAGAGAGCGGACACTGAAGTCCGAGCGCCTGACGCCCGAACTCATGGACTACATTCTGAAGTTGAGGGACAAGGCACAGGCCGAGGGGCATACCACAGCCGAGGAGGCTCTGCGCTGGGTGCTCGCCCAGGAAGGCGTCACCTCCGTGCTCATCGGCGCCAGTTCTACCGAGCAGTTGGCAGCCAATCTGAGGGCTGCAGAATAGAGTTCCGTTCGCGTCGAAAAAAAGGCCCCATAAGGGGCTTCCAAACGCCGCGTGCGGGGATTGCCAACGCCGCACGCGGAAATTGCCAACGCCGCACGCGGGGATTGCCATCGCCGCACGCGGCGTTTTCAGGTTCCTAAAACATCATGCTAACACGCTGTATTCCAGCTACAAGCGCATCGACGTCTTCGCGAGTATTATACAAGGCGAAGCTGGCACGGCATGTGCCCTCGATGCCAAGGCGACGCATGAGGGGCTCGGCACAATGGTGGCCTGTGCGTACGGCTATGCCGAGGCGGTCGAGCAGCGTTCCCATGTCGAGGTGATGGATATTGCCAACCTGGAAACTGATGACGGCATCGTGCTCCTCAATGTCCGGGCCGAAAATCTTCATGCCCTCTATCTCCATGAGGCGCTGCATGGCGTAGGCCGTCAGGTCTCGTTCATGGGCTTCGATGGCATCGAAGCCGACGGAACTGACAAAGTCGAGCGCACGGGCCAGGCCTGTCGATGCCACATAATCAGGCGTGCCGGCCTCGAATTTATAAGGCAGCTCGTTGAAGGTCGTCTTTTCGAAGCTGACGGTCTTTATCATCTCGCCGCCGCCCATGTATGGCGGGATGCGGTCCAGCCACTTCTCCTTGCCGTAGAGTACGCCGATGCCGGTGGGGCCGTAGATTTTGTGGCCGCTGAAAGCAAAGAAATCGCAGTCGAGGTCCTGCACATCGACAGCCATGTGAGGCGTGCTCTGCGCCCCGTCGATGAGGACCGGAACGCCGTGTTCGTGGGCGATGCGTATGATGTCTTTTATGGGATTGACCGTGCCCAGCACATTGCTTACGTGGGTGATGCTGACGATGCGAGTGCGCTCGTTGAAGAGCTTCTCGTAGGCATCCATCTGGAGCCGCCCGTCGTCGGTGATGGGAACAACGCGGAGGCGGATGCCTTGCCTCGCCTGCAGGAGTTGCCACGAGACGATGTTGCTGTGATGCTCCATCTCGCTGAGGATCACCTCATCGCCCTCTTTCATGAACGCCTGCCCGAAGCAGGAGGCCACGAGGTTGATGCTCTCGGTGGTGCCTCTTGTGAAGACAATCTCGGCAGCGCTGCCGGCACCGAGGAAACGGCGAACCGTCTCTCGCGACGCCTCGTGAAGCTCGGTGGCCTGTTGCGAAAGGAAATGCACGCCGCGATGCACGTTGGCATTCACATTGTAGTATTCCTCCGTCATGGCCTCCACGACTTGCCGCGGCTTCTGCGTCGTTGCCGCATTGTCGAGGTAGACAAGGGGATACTTCCCGTAGATAACCTTGCCCAGGATAGGGAACAGACCCACCCCCAACCCCTCCCTTGTTGGGAGGGGAGACGTTACTTTTGTTGACTGAATGTCTTTCTTTTCCATCTGCTATTACTATCTTCTCCTCTCCCTACAAGGGAGGGGTTGGGAGTGGGGCTACTTGCATAGCTTGCATCCTTCGCATTTGCTGAGTTCTCCCCTCAGGCGCTTATCGACCACGATGTGGAGGCGGTCGCGAAGCGATTCGAGGGGAATGGATTCGATGACTTCGGTGATGAATGCGGCCTTCAGCAGCAGTCGGGCTTCCCGCTCGTCGATGCCGCGCTGACGCATGTAGAAGAGTGCCGCCTCGTCCATCTGTCCTACGGTGCTCCCGTGGCTGCATTTGACGTCGTCGGCATAAATCTCGAGCATCGGCTGTGTGTACATACGGGCAGCCCTTGTGGCGCAGAGGTTGGCGTTCGTCTCTTTGCTCGTCGTCTTCTGTGCGCCCTCACGGACCAGCACCTTGCCGGCAAAGGCTCCCACAGCGCTGTCATCGAGCACGTACTTGTAGAGCTCGTTGCTCTGGCAACAGGGGGCCTGGTGGTCTATGAGCGTGTTGTTGTCCACCCTCTGCATCTTGTCGGCGATGACGCAGCCGTTCGCCGTCACCTCGCTGCCCTCGCCCTGCAGTTGCACATCGAGGCGGTTGCGTGTGTGGCCGTTGAAGAGTGTCAGGCTCGTGTGGTGGAGGCTGCTGTTCCGCCCTTGGCGTACGAAGACGCTGCCGTAGCGGGTGCATAGCAGATGCGTCTCTTCTATCTCATAGAGGCTGAGGCGTGAGCCATCGCCCATCGCGACCTCGATGACTTGGTTCGTCAGGAAGCTGCTTTGCGAAGCGGCGCGGTCGGTGATGATGATGTCGGCCTCTGCCATTTCCTCCATCACGATGAGGATGCGCCGGCAGACCATCGTGTCGTGCTCGCCTTTGAGGATGTTGCTTATCTGTATGGGATGTTCCACACGGATGCCGCGGGGCACATGCACGACGAGTGTATCGACCGAGAGCATCGTGTTGAGGGCGACGATGCTGTCCGTGCGGTCTGCTACCTTATTATATAATACGCGCACGCGAGGCTCGGCCTCCGTAAGGCGGAAACAGTAGGGGGGAAGAGGTCCGCTGAGTGGGGTGAGGGCTATGCCGTAGTTGGGCGAGAAGTCTGCCTCTACCTTCGCATAGCGATAGCGCTCTGCCTTCTGTGAGGGGAAGCCTTGCGAAGAGAAGGTCTGCAGGGCGGCCGGGCGCTCTCCGTTCATTTCGGCACAGCTGCGGGCGGCAATGGTGTCGCGCACTTCGCTGTAGAAGTCTATGTATTGCTTCGTTGCTTCCATCCTTTCGTTATAACGTTATGACGTTATTTCGTGATAAAGGAAAACTCTTCAATCCTTAGTCCCTAATCCTTTATCTCGTTCTTTATCCAGTCGAAGCCGCGGCTTTCTATTTCCCCGGCGAGTTCGGGGCCGCCAGTCTTGACGATGCGGCCGTCGATGAGCACATGCACGATGTCCGGTTTCAGGTAGTCGAGCAGGCGCTGATAGTGTGTGATGACGATGGCGCTCGACTCGGGCCGACGCAGTTTGTTGAAGCCTTCTGCCACGACGCGCAGGGCGTCCACGTCGAGTCCGCTGTCCGTCTCGTCGAGGATGGTGAGCTTCGGCTCGAGCATTGCCATCTGGAATATCTCGTTCCGCTTCTTCTCGCCGCCCGAGAAGCCTTCGTTCACGCTGCGGCTCGTGAGCTTGCTGTCGAGCTCCACGATAGAGCGTTTCTCCCTCATGAGTTTGAGGAAGTCGCCCGCCGGCATGGGCTCGAGGCCTTGATACTTGCGCTTGGCGTTGAGGGCGGCTCGCATGAAGTTGACCATCGAGACGCCTGGTATCTCCACCGGTTGCTGGAAGCTGAGGAAGATGCCTTCGTGGGCGCGTTCCTCGGGGTTGAGCGACAGCAGGTCCTTGCCGTCCCAGGTGATGCTGCCCTCTGTGACAATGTAGGCGGGATGTCCTACGATGACGTTCGAGAGTGTGCTCTTGCCTGCTCCGTTGAGCCCCATCACGGCATGCACCTCGCCGTCGCGGACGGTCAGGTTGATGCCTTTCAGTATTTCTTTGCCGCCAATGCTGGCATGCAGGTTCTCTATCTTTAGCATATCGTTCTTTGATTTCGAGCGCAAAGGTACGAAGAAATCAGTAAAAAAGGCTGCAGTTTCAGGTATTATTTTCGAAAAAAAACCTTCGCCAGGGGCACTTCCAAACGCCGCGTGCGGCGATGGCAATCCCCGGCTGCGGCGTTGCCCATTTCCGCGTGCGGCGTTTGCCATCGCCGCAGGCGGCGTTTTGAGAGCCCTTTTCCCGCGATTTTTCCTGCCTTGCGTTTCGTGCGCCAATCCCTTTTATGACGGGCGTTTGGTGGGAAGGTTGAAGACTTGCTGCACCTCTCTCACGGCTTCGGGTGTCATGCCGTCGGGCTCGAAACCCATGGAGCGGGCACACATGTAGATGTTGGCGGCCTTGCAGAGCACGTCGGTCTGGTCGAAGGCATCCATGATGTCCTGACCCACAGCCACCGTGCCGTGCTTCTCCCACAGCACCACGTCGTGCTCCTTTATCTGCTCCAGTGTGGCATCCGCCAGCTCTACGCTACCGGGGAGCTTGTACGGCACGATGCCGATGCCCAGCGGCGCAAAGGCCAGTGTCTCCGGTATCATCGACCAAAGCACGCGTGTCATCTCGCCAGGGCGAAGGAACCGCTCGGAGTGGCTCATTGCCACCAGTTCGATGGGATGCGTGTGGAGAGTGGCCTTGTAGGTGCTGCCGGTCTCCAGGAGATAGTCCTGCAATGCCAGATGCGAAGGGAGCTCGCTGGTAGGCATCACAGGCTCGTCGGCAATTATCTCGTACGACGCGCAGTCGGGACAGATGCGGATGATGGCTCCGTTCTGCATGGGTTGGCGAGCGAGGTCGCGCATGCGTTTGCCCGTCCCCTTCGCATAGAAGTATTGGCCCCGCAGGTGGGGGAGCGTCTTGCCTATCTGCCTGACGGGAGCGATGGCAGGCAAAGCCTTTATCTCTTCGTCGGCATGTTCAGTGATGTTCACGGTGATGTTGCCGCCATTGCGTTCTGCCCATCCCTTCTGCCAGAGGTAGCCCGTGACTTCTGCCACCTGGTCGATGACGGCTCGCAGAGCAGGACGGGAATCAAGGATACTGTTCATTCGTTTATAGCAGTTGAGGCACGAAAGTGCTGAAGATGAGAACGATGATTCCGCAAACAAGTACCGTGATGGTCTTCCTGGAGCATCCCTTCCATTCCTTCAGGATGATGCCCCATACGTTGCTGAACGTCACATTGAGCGCCATGAGGATACAGAAGGAGAGGGTGTCCATAGTGCCACCTGCCTCGAAGAAGCTGCGGCCGAGCGACAGGCCGAAGAACTGGCTGTACCACAGCGCACCGGCCAATGCACAGAAGAACAGGTTGTTGGTCCATACGGAAGTCTTGCCGTAGTCGCCCCACGTCTTGTTCTTCGTGTTCTGGAAGAAACAGTATATGGCATTGGTGAGGAAGCCTCCCAGCGTTACGAGCAGTGTGGCGGGCAGCGTCTTGAACATGTCCGGCGTATCGGCAAAGTGTATGCCCTTGCCGAACTCCAGTCCCACATTGAAGCAGCCGCTCATGAAGCCCGCAAGCAGCGCAATGGCGAGGCCTTTGGGGAAGTTGAGGTCCTTGATGGCTTCGTTGCTCCCTGCCCCCTGCTCCTTGCTCCTCATGCCGCCTGCCACACCGATGATGGCGATGCCGACGAGCGTCACGACGACGCCTAGGATGACAGCATAGGTGAGCGATTCCAGCGCATTCAGCTCGGGGAAGAAGGTGTTCAGAAGCACAGGACCCATGATGGTTCCCAGTGCGGCACAGGTTCCCAGCGCGATGCTCTGGCCAAGGGCAACGCCCAGGTAGCGCATCGAAAGGCCGAAGGTCAGTCCGCCTATGCCCCAGAGGATGCCGAAGAGGATGGTCATCCAGATGTTGAAGGACTGGGCGGCTGTGAAGAGCTCAAGGAGCGAATGACCTTCCGGCACAGCCAGCCAAGCTCCCAGCAGGGGGAACAACAGCCAGGCAAAGACGCCCTGCACAATCCAATAACTCTCCCAGCTCCACTGCTTGATGCGGTTGATGGGAACGTAGCTGCTTGACTGGCAGAACGCGCCGACCGCTATGATAAGTAATCCAATGAGAATGTTCATGTCTCCGCCTTGTTTATCTCTTGCTTGTCACTTCTGCTTCGTATTTCTCCACCTCGGCGATGAACGCATTGCCTACCGGCACATCGTTGCGCAGGCAGAACTCATCATAGACGGCGTTCCAGGGCAATGCCTTTGCCTCCTCGAGCAGAGCAAGACTCTGGAAGCCTTTGCCCTTCAGCTCGTACTCGGCAATCTGTGCCGTGGGCTCCAGCAAAGCTCGCGTCATACACTTCTGAGCTGCACGCGAGCCGGTGACATATGCGCCGACGCGGTTGATGCTGCCGTCGAAGTAGTCGAGGCCGTAATGCACACGCTCCATTGCCTTGGCCCGCACGATTTCCTGGAAGAGCTCCAAGGTCGGGTCGTCCATCAGTGTGACGTGGTCGCTGTCCCAACGGACGGGGCGGCTCACGTGAAGCATCAGCTCGGGAACGAACTGCAGGACAGCGCTCACCTTGTCGCCTGGGCTTTCCGTGGGATGATAGTGGCCTGTGTCGATGGTCAGTATCTTGTTGTTCTTGGATGCATATGCCGTGTAGAAGTCGTGACTGCCCACGGTGAAGCTTTCCAGTCCGATGCCGAAGACTTTGCCTTCGATGCAGTCCTTCATCATGGGCAAGGGCTTGGCGAAGATTTGGTCGAGCGAGTCTTTCAGATAATGCCGATAGAGGAAGTGGTTCACGCTCTGGTCCTTGCAGCCGTCGTGCACCCAGAGATTCATGATGCAGGGGTCGGCCTGTGCTTCTCCCATGGCATTGGCAATCTCGCGGCAGCGCTTGGTGTGCTCAATCCAGAAGTCGCGGATGCCTTTGTCGGGGTTGGAGAGCGACAGGTTCCCGCTTTTGGGATGAGAGAAGGAGGTGCTGTTGAAGTCAAGTTTCGTGTCGTTCTCCTTGCCCCACTCAATCCAGCTTTGGAAGTACTCCACGGTAACCTCGTCGCGATCCACAACCTTACCTTTGAAGTCTCCATAGATTTCGTGCAGGTTCAGGCGGTGGTTGCCTGGGATGAGGCTCTTGGCCTTGAGGATGTCGCTGCGCAACTCGTCGATGTTGCGAGCCTTGCCGGGGTAGTTTCCCGTGCTCTGTATGCCGCCGGAGAGTGCGCCGGCCTGCACCTCGAAGCCCGCCACGTCGTCGGCCTGCCAGCAGTGCATACTTAGATGGAAGTCTTGTAATTGTTCGAGCACCTTTTCGGTGTCGATGCCGAACTCGGCGTAACGTTCTTTCGCCAGTTCGTAAGCTTTTGTGATGTTCTCGCTTTTCATATATATACGCTTTTAATATTAAATGTTCAGTCTTTCACGCTTTCATTTTTCAGCAGGGAGGTATGTTTTCATCTCGATGCTTTGGCTGATGATGCGCCTCATCTGGAAGATGTCGCCGACCAGTCCTGCAGCCTTTGCCTGCAGCATGATGTTGCCGATGGCGGTGCCTTCCACAGGTCCGGTCAGTACGGGCATCTGCAGGCTGTCGGCCGTCATCTGCATGAGGTATTGGTTGTAGGTGCCGCCGCCGATGACGTGGAGCCTTTCGATGGGGAAGGGCGCCAGTTCCCGCAGGTAGTCCATCACTTCCCTGTAGCGCATGGCGAGGCTTTCGAAGATGCAGCGAGCCATTTGCTGATAGGTGAGCGGTACGGGCTGCCCTGTCTCCTTGCAATATCCCTGAATGGCTTCCACCATGCTCTGTGGGTTGGCAAAGCGCGGGTCGTCGGGATTGATGCGTGAGCGGTGCGGCTCGGCCGTCATGGCGTCGCGGTTCACTTGGTTCACGTCCTGCGGAGCGTCGGTCCATTCCTGTCGGCATCTTTCCAGGAGCCACAGGCCGCAGATGTTCTTCAGGAAGCGGGTGGTGCCTTCTATGCCGCCCTCGTTTGTGAAGTTATACTGCAGGCTCTTCTCGTTGATGATGGCTTCCTGTGTCTCGATGCCCAGGAGGCTCCATGTGCCGCAACTGAGGTAGGCAAAGTGCTCGTCCTGAGCGGGAACGGCAGCCACGGCGGAGGCGGTGTCGTGGCCTGCTACAGCCACTACGGGGACAGCGCCGAGTCCTGTCAGCCGCTGCACCTCCGGCGATAGCGTACCCACCGTGTCGCAAGGCTTCACATAGCGGCCGAACTGCTCTTCTTTCAGGCCGATGGCTTCTATCAGTTCGGGGTCGATGCGCTTTGTGCGAGGGTCGAGCATCTGGCTGGTGCTCAGGATGGTGTACTCACAGACGCTTTCCCCTGTCAGCATGTACATCAGGGCATCGGGGATGAAGAGAATCTTATGGGCAGCCTCCAGCGCCGAGTCGTTATGGCTGCGCATGGCGGAAAGCTGGAACAGGGAGTTGAAGTTCATGAACTGGATGCCCGTCTTCTCGTAGACGCGCTCCTTGGGAATCCGCCTGAAGTAGTCCTCCATCGCCCCTTCCGTATGCGGGTCGCGGTAGCAATAGGGATTGCGGAGCAGCCCTCCGTCCTTGCCGATGCACACGAAGTCCACGCCCCAAGTGTCTATGCCGATGCTTGTCAGCCGGATGCCTTCGTCGGCCACAGCCTTCAGGCCGCGGATAATCTCATTGTAGAGAGCGTAGATGTCCCAGTAGAAGTGTCCACCGGTCTGGATGATGTGGTTGGGGAAGCGCGTCAGTTCCCGCTGCTGCAGCCTGCCGTCGCAAATGGAGCCTAGAATGGTGCGCCCGCTTGTAGCGCCGAGGTCAACTGCAAAGAAGTAAGTCGCTGTTAGCATATTCCGTAGTGCTTTATGAGGTGTTTTTATTGCTTTTCTGCTACAAAGATACAAAATAAATTGCACATTCGGCACCGAAGCATGAACATTTTTTGTAACTTCGCAAACAAAAACCGGACAATGGACTATACGACGCACTATCAGTCGCCTCTTGGCGGCATCACCTTGGCCTCGGATGGCAAAGCGCTTGTCGGACTGTGGTTCGACGGACAGAAGTTCTTCGCCGATTGCCTCAATCCACAACACGAAGAGCGGCCCGACCTTCCCGTCTTCGGGGAGACATGCCGCTGGCTCGACGCCTATTTCCGTGGAGAAGTGCCGCACTTCACGCCGAGCCTGTCGATGCGCACTTCCCCTTTCAGGAGAAGCGTTTGGCAGACCATGCTCGCCATTCCCTACGGACAGACGATGACCTATGGCGAGATAGCCCGACGCCTGGGTTGCCGCTCGGCGCAGGCAGTAGGCGGTGCGGTCGCCCACAACAGCATCTCGCTCATCATCCCCTGCCATCGCGTGGTGGGAGCAGGCGGCTCGCTGACAGGATATGCCGGCGGCATTGCCAGGAAAGAGTATCTCCTGCAGATGGAAAATGCCTTGGGGAATGCTTCAGAAGTGAGACGCAAGTAGTGTTTCTGCCGACGCAGCGTGTGAACCGACCGACGCAGGCTGTGCTTCTGCATACGCAGCCTGCGTATCAAGCACGGAAAATGCCTGATGGGGAAATGAAGCGCAGGGGGTTGGCTTTTTCCGCAAGGGAAGCGACAGAATGCAGACAGGGGCGTGAGTCCGTCCTCTTTTCCATATTTCCATATTCAATGTCCGGTCTTCATTGATTTATATCCGATAAATTTCGTATCTTTGCAACGGAAACATATAAAAAGCGACAGAATATGAAACGAGTTATCGTAATTTCGACGAGTCTTCGTCGTGGGTCGAACAGCGACATGCTGGCCGACAAGTTCGTGGAGGGAGCCAAGGCTGCCGGACACGATGTGGAGAAAATATCCCTCACAGGCAAGGACATCCAGTTCTGCAAAGGCTGTCTGGGCTGCCAAAAGCTGGGGAAGTGTGTCATCCAGGACGATGTGAACGACATCATGGGCAAGGTGATGGAGGCAGATGTAGTGGCTTGGGCAACACCAATCTACTACTACGAGATGAGCGGCCAGATGAAGACGCTCATAGACCGCATGAATGCCATGTATGCGCTGGACTACAAGTTCCGCGACGCCTATCTCCTCACTACCGCTGCCGACGACGACCCCGAGACGCCGAAGCGTGCGGAGACAGGGCTCGGAGGCTGGATAGCATGCTATCCCAAGAGCCGCCTGGCAGGCTCGCTCTTCTGCGGAGGCGTGGACAAACCCAGGGAAATCGAGGGAAACAGCAAGCTCCAGGAAGCCTTCGAGCTGGGGAAGAGCGTCTGAGAGCGAGGGGCGGGGTCTAAGACCGGCGTCCCCGACTCCCCTCCTCTTCAGCAGAGAAATACCCCACCTCGGCCTTCGGCCACTCCTCCCCTTATAGGGGCGGAGAGTACTCAGCGTCCCCAACTCCCCTCCTCTTCTGCAGAGAAATACCCCACCTCGGCCTTCGGCCACTCCTCCCCTTATAGGGGCGGAGAGTATTCAGCGCCCCCGACTCCCCTCCCATCAAGGGGAGGGGTAGAGCGAAGCGAGGGGTGGGGTCTAAGAACACCCGCCACATCGAAAATTCATGGCATTTATAATGGATTTTGCGGAATTTTCACTATCTTTGCATCGCCATTTAACTAAAACTACACTCAACTATGAAGAAAAAACTATCGCTTTGGGCCGTCCTTATGGGACTGGCGACGATTATCAATGCAGCACAAGTGACAACCCCCTCCTGGACAGAGTGGCACGACATGGAGGTAAACAACGTGAACCGCCTGCCCGTTCATACCACATTCTTTGCCTACGAGGACGAGGCGTTGGCCCTGAAGGGAGACATGACGAAGTCGCAGCGCTTCCTCTCCCTGCATGGCAATTGGAAGTTCCATTGGGTGGAGAATGCCGACCAGCGCCCCACGGACTTCTTCAAGACCGACCTCGACGATTCCGCTTGGGGCACGATGCCCGTGCCAGGCATGTGGGAGATGAACGGATTCGGGGATGCTGAATATGTGAACTCGGGCTTTGCCTGGCGCGGACACTTCAACCAGAAGCCGCCACAGGTGCCTGTGAAGGACAATCACGTGGGCTCCTACCGACGCTCGCTTCGCATCCCGGCCGATTGGGCAGGCAAGCAGGTGGTGGCTCGCTTCGGCTCCGTCACATCTTGTATCTACCTCTATGTGAACGGACAGTTCGTGGGCTATTCCGAGGACTCGAAAGTGGCCACGGAGTTCGACATCAGCCAGTATGTGAAAGCCGGCGAGGAGAACTTCATCGCCTTCCAGGTGTTCCGCTGGTGCGACGGCTCCTGGTGCGAGGACCAGGACTTCTGGCGACTCTCGGGCGTGGCTCGCGACTCGTATCTCTTTGCACGCGACAAGAACACACATCTCGACGACCTCCGTCTGACTCCCGACTTGGTGAACAATTATCAGGACGGCGAGTTGAATGTTCGCGCACTGTTCTCGGGCAAAGGCAACGTAAGCGTCGAGCTCCTCGACCCTGAAGGGAACAAAGTGGCAGGCTCCGTCATCAACTCATGGCTCGAGACGCTCCCGGCACAAGGGGGTGTTAAACTCGAGGTTAAAGCTCCGAAGAAATGGACGGCCGAGACACCATATCTATACACGCTCGTGGCTCGCATCACTTCTGCTCCTGCAACCAAGAAGGTTGGCCGCAAGGTGGTAAAGACCGGCGAGCCTGTGGTGACAGAGGTTATCACGCAGAAGGTGGGCTTCCGCCGTGTTGAAATCAAGAACGCCCAGCTGCTCGTGAACGGTCAGCCCGTACTCATCAAGGGTGCAGACCGCCATGAGCTCGACCCCGACGGGGGCTATGTGGTGAGCCGCGAACGCATGGTGCAGGACATACAGATCATGAAGCGACTGAACATCAATGCCGTCCGAACCTGCCACTATCCCGACGACCCCATCTGGTACGACCTGTGCGACGAGTACGGCATCTACATGACAGCAGAAGCCAACCAAGAGAGCCACGGCTTCGGCTACGGCAAGGATGCAGAGGCCAAGAAGCCCCTCTTTGCCAAGCAGATACTGGAGCGCAACCAGAACAACGTGCGCTCGCACTTCAATCACCCTGCCATCATCGTCTGGTCCTTAGGCAACGAGACCGTCAACGGCCCGAACTTCGAGGCAGCCTACGACTGGGTGAAGGCCGAGGACGCGAGCCGTCCCTGCCAATGGGAGCAGGCACATCGCGAAGGCCGCAACACCGACATCTTCTGCCCCATGTACTACACGCCCTGGTCCTGCGAGGCCTATTGCAAAGACAACACCTTCCAGAAGCCCCTCATCCAGTGCGAGTATAACCACACCATGGGCAATTCCAGCGGCGGACTGAAGGAATATTGGGAACTCATCCGCAAGTATCCGAAATATCAGGGTGGATACATCTGGGATTTCGTTGACCAGGCGCTCCACCGCAAGCCCAACGCCAGGATGCTCAACGCGTCGCTCGACGAACTGAACCGTGTGGCGAATCTTTCCTACCCTGAACTGAACAAGATTGACTACACCTATGGCGGCGACTACAACAGCTACGACCCGTCGGACAACAACTTTAACTGCAACGGCATCATAGGCCCCGACCGCCAGCTCAACCCGCATGCCTACGAAGTTGCCTACCAGTATCAGAACATCTGGGCAAAGGCAAAAGGCAACCTGGCTGAGACAAAGACCATCGAGGTCTACAACGAGAACTTCTTCCGCGACCTGTCGGGCTACAGGCTGAAATGGGTAGTTACCGTCGACGGCCTCCCTGCTGACTTTGGCCTCATCTCGGACCTGGATGTCAAGCCGCAGCAGACAAGATCTTTCGAGATTCCTTTCAAGTCGGCACTGCTTAAGGACGATGATGCCGAGCTTATGCTGAACATCATCTTCATGCTGAAGAACGACGAGCCCCTCATGAAGGCCGGCCAGGAAGTGGCTTACAACCAGCTGACCATACGCCCCTACAAGGACAAGCCCTTCTCCCTGCCCTCTGCCACAGCGTCAAAGATAAAGATTCTCGACAAGAAGGGGACGGAAGACATCATTGTCTCGAACGACAATTTCATGGTTAGCTTCAACCGACAGACGGGTCTCATAAGTGGCTACACCGTGCTCGGATGCGACCTCCTGGGCGACGGCGGCACACTACGCCCCAACTTCTGGCGAGCCGTCACCGACAACGACATGGGTGCCGGCCTGCACGAGAGCATGCTTGCCTGGCGCAACCCCGAGATGAAGCTCACGTCGCTCACTGCCGACAAGGGCAAGAAACAAGACCCCGTGACCGTCAAGGCTACCTATGACATGCCGGCAGTGAAGGCTCGGCTCACTATGACATATATCATTTTGGAAGGTGGCGCCATTCATGTCACCGAGCAAATGAGCACTATGGCAGGAGCCGAGGTCAGCGACATGTTCCGCTTCGGAGTGGTCATGGACATGCCATACAACTGCGACCAGAGCGAGTACTATGGTCGCGGCCCCATCGAGAACTATGCAGACCGCAAGGAGTGCATGCTGATAGGCAAGAGGAAACAGACTGCCGACGAACAGTTCTTCCCCTACATCCGCCCGCAGGAAACAGGAACGAAGACTGACATACGCTGGTGGCAGCAGACGGACAAAGCGGGCGTAGGACTCCGCATCCAGTCGCACGAGCCTTTCACCGCATCTGCTCTGCATTACAACATTATGGACCTCGACGAGGGAAAGCAGAAGGCCCAGCGCCACTCTCCGCAGATACCGAAGTCGACGTACACAGAGCTGGCGTTGGACAAACTGCAGACGGGTGTAGGCGGCATCAACTCCTGGAACAAGGATGCCCAGGCTCTGCCGCAGTATCGTGTGAAGTACGAAGACCGGATGTTCCAGTTCTGGCTGATACCCATTCATCCCTAAGGTGCAGCGATTATCCTCGGAGCACAGGGAAAGAGCCAACCCCTTGCGGATGATTTCCCCCATCCGGCTTGCCCGATTCTTGTTTTCTCACAGATTATATATATATTTGCCCTCGAACAATGCCAAAACTGATATCCTTCATATTTGCTTTTGTCCTGCTCGCGTTGATGCCAGTCGCTGCTCAGGATGCTGACGAAGTGCTCGATGCGGCACGTCGTGTCAACAGCTATTTCACCAGCAAGTGGCCCGACCCTACCAAGGACACCTTCGTGGGAAGAAGGCGTCCCAGCTCCCTCTGGACGCGTGGCGTGTACTATGAGGGCTTGATGGCGCTCTATGGCATTGACCCTCAACCCGGCTACATACAATACACCGACAAGTGGGCTGCCTTTCATAAGTGGACACCTCGCAACGGCACAAGGACTACGAATGCCGACGACCAGTGCTGCATGCAGACCTACCTGCAAAGGTATGCAATGACCGGCGACAGGCAGATGCTGGACAGCTGCCGCATGAACATGGAGCGGCAGATGGCGCAGGGGCGGACCGACTATTGGACATGGATAGATGCCATACAGATGGCGATGCCGGCCTACTCCATGATGTACAGAATCACGGGCGACGAGCGCTATGTCCTCTTTGCACGCGACTGCTACGAATGGGCGAGAAACGAGTGCGGCGGCGGTTTGTGGAATGCTCAGGAAGGCCTGTGGTGGCGAGATGCCGACTTTGTCCCTCCTTACAAGGAGAGCGACGGACAGAACTGCTATTGGAGCCGAGGCAATGGCTGGGTAGTGGCAGCGCTCGTGAGAACTATCGAAGATATAGACGCCCCCTTAGCCCCCTTAAAGGGGAACAAGGAGGTACAGGCATTCCTCGAGGAGCTGAAGTCGGACTTCAAGGCCATGATGAAGGCCCTGCTGGGGTGCCAGCGCAAGGATGGCTTCTGGAATGTCAGCCTCATGTCGCCTGCCACGTTCGGCGGGCCTGAGACGTCGGGCACTGCCCTCTTCCTGATGGGAATGGCTTGGGGCGTGCGCAACGGATTGCTCCCAGCCGAGGAATATCGTGCGGCCACAGACAAGGCCTGGAATGCCATTGCCACGAATGCCATACACCCGAACGGCTTTATCGGTTACCTGCAGGGAACAGGCAAGGAACCCAAGGACGGACAGCCGGTGACCTACACCAGCATTCCCAATTTCGAGGACTACGGTACGGGCTGCGTGCTGCTGGGAGCTGTGGAATACTACAGGCTGATAAAAGACCTGACCTCGCAGGCTGGTGCCCGCTGGTGGTGGCTGGGCTCGGCCGTCACAGAGGCGGGACTGACGTGGCAGATGGAGCAGATGGCTTCCCACGGCATCGGCACCCTGGAGATAACGCCGCTCTATGGCGTGCAGGGCAATGAAGGAGGCAACATCCCCTTCCTCTCGCCAAAGTGGATGCAGATGCTGAAGTACACCATCAACGAGGGGAAACGCCTTGGCATACAGATAGACATGAACCTCGGCACGGGCTGGCCATTCGGCTCACCCGAGACACCTCTTGCCGAGGCTGCCTGCAAAGTTGTCGTCGTTGACTCGCTCGTCGATACCCGCTTGGTGAAAAGCAACATCCTGCTGCCTCCGCCGCAGAAGGAGCAGCGGTATGCTCGTCTGATAGCACAGAGGGACTACAAGAGCCGCGTGAAGGGAAAGCGTCGCGTCATAGCGCTCTACGAATGCCGGACAGGCCAGAAGGTGAAGCGGGCAGCCCCCGGCGGCGAGGGCTATGTGATAGACCATTTCGACTCGACTGCGGTGGCACATTATCTGGCACGCTTCGACAAGGCTTTCAAGGCGTCGGACACTCCCATGCCTGCCACCTTCTTCAATGATTCCTACGAGGTGTTTGGTGCCGACTGGACGCCGACTCTGCCAAAGGAGTTTGAGGCGAGACGCGGGTACAAGCTGGAGGATAAGCTTCAGGAGTTCGCCGATGGCGATGCCCAAGTGCTGAGCGACTATCGCGAGACGCTGTCCGACCTCTTGCTGCATAACTTCACGGAGCAATGGGTGCGCTGGAGTCATGAGCGCGGCGTGAAGGTGCGCAACCAGGCGCACGGCTCGCCGGCAAACCTCATAGACATCTATGCCGCAGTCGACATCCCGGAAATAGAAGGCTTTGGGCTTTCGGAGTTTGGCATCAAGGGCTTGCGCACCGACCCGGGCATGACGAGGAGGAACTTCTCCGACCTCTCGATGCTGAAATACGCTTCCTCGGCAGCACACATCACAGGCAAGCCGCTCGTTTCCAGTGAGACGTTCACATGGCTGACGGAGCATTTCCGGACCTCTCTCTCACAGATGAAGCCCGACCTCGACCTGATGTTCTGTGCCGGCGTGAACAGGATGTTCTTCCACGGCGCATGCTATTCCCCCAAGGACGACCCGTGGCCCGGCTGGAGGTTCTATGCCTCGGTGGATATGTCCCCCACCAATACCATCTGGCGCGACGCCCCGATGCTGACGCGCTACATCGACTATTGCCAGAAGCGGCTGCAGGAGGGAGAGCCCGACAACGACTTCCTTGTGCTTCTGCCCGTCAGGAATATGTGGCGGACGAACCTCGACAAGCGCCTTATGCTCTTCGAAATCAATTCGATGGACAGGAAGGCTCCCGAGTTCATTGCCTCGATATTGAAGCTCGACTCGTTGGGCTACGACTGCGACTACATATCGGAGAAGTACCTCCTCGCCACGACCTTCCGTGACGGCAAGCTCCAGACGGCGGCAGGCACACGCTATGCCGCACTCATCCTGCCGCCTGGCTGCATCATGACGGGCAAGGTGAAGAAGCACATCGAGAGCCTGAAGCGTCAGGGGGCACACATTATATATAATATAAAGGGGCAGGAACTTGCCAAATGTGCGAAGGCCGAAGAGTTGCGCACGCTGCTGGGGCTGAAGATGATACGCCGCAGGATAGGCGATGCCTACCGCTACTTCGTTGCCAACCTCACGCCAAACGATGTGGAGAGGCAGGTGACGCTGGCATCCACAGGCGGGAAGGTCGATGTTTCGCTCCGAAGCGGGGAGAGCTGCTTTGTTGAGGCTTTGCCTGATGGCAAAGCCACGGTGGTCTATCCTGTCGGGGCGCTGCAGCCAGGCGGTGCGCATGCTGCCCTCTCTCCTCTGTCCTCTTCCCTTCTTGCCGACCTCACGAACAACAAATGGACGCTCCGTTTCGTGGAATCGCAGCCTGCCATTGCCGAGAAGATAAGCCTCGACGGACTAAAGTCCTGGGAGCGTCTGCCGCTTGACAGCCTCCCGGAACTCATGGGCACGGGTGTTTACGAGACGAACTTCCTGCTCTCTGCCGATGATGTGGCGAGTGGCAGCTATCGGATAGACTTGGGGGATGTTCGCGAGTCGGCGCGTGTCGTTATCAACGACACATACATTGGCTGTGCCTGGTGCGTGCCCTTTACGCTGGACTTCCACGGCGTGCTTCGTGAGGGCGAGAATGCCATCCGCATCGAGGTGACGAACCTGCCTGCCAATCGCATCGCGGCATACGACCGACGAGGGGTGAAGTGGCGCAAGTTCAACGAGATAAATGTGGTGGACATCAACTATAAACGCAGCACCTACGCCGACTGGACGCCCGTTCCGTCGGGCCTGAACTCCTTTGTCCGAATCTTCAAACAGACGAAATGACCATAAGAAACATGGATTTTCCACTATCGCAAAACCAGCATCTCCAGGGGTATGAAAAGACGCCCTTCAGGGGGGTCAAAAACGCCGCGTGCGGGGATGCCCAACGCCGCGTGCGGGGATTGCCATCGCCGCGTGCGGGGATTGCCAACGCCGCAGCCGGCGTTTTCAATGCCCTTTTGGGGCAATTCCAGATGCCCTGTTCCGGCACCTCGAAAACGGCTGATTTTGTAAAAATTTTTCTACTGCTACCGCTCCTGGCGATGCTTGCCCTGAGCGCCGATGCAAAGCCCAAAGCAGCGCAGAAGCTCTGGCCTGACGGGAGTGCGATGGACGCCTTCTTCAGCAACACCACAAAAGTGGATGTCGAGCGTCTCGGCAAACAGTATGTCATCACGGACTATGGGGTGAAGAACGACTCCTTGCTCCTTCAGACGGATGCCATACAGGCCGTGATAGACCTCTGCGCCAAAGAAGGCGGTGGGGTAGTGGTCGTCCCCGAGGGCACCTTCCTCTCCGGCTCGCTCTTCTTCAAGCAAGGCACGAACCTCTACGTCAAGGGACGCATAAAAGGCTCGGACCGCATACGTGATTTCCGTTTGGTGCAGACACGCCTGGAGGGGCAGACACTTCAGTATTTCGCCGCGCTCATCAATGCCGACGGGCTGGACGGCTTTTGCATCATGGGCGACGGGGCACGCCTGGATTGGGCAGAAACGCCCTGCGAGACCGGCATCCCTGCTCCCTCGAGCTGCATCGACGGAAATGGCTTCAACTATTGGGAAGAATTCTGGTACAGGCGTATGTATAACAAGGCCTGCACCAACCTCGAGGCCATGCGTCCACGGCTCGTCTATCTCTCGAACTGCAAGAATGTGACCGTTCAGGATGTCAATCTCATCAACTCTCCCTTCTGGACGAACCACCTGTACCGATGCGACCACGTGCGCTACCTCGACAACTTCATCTATGCGCCCACCAAAGGCGTCGTGCCTCCCGGCGATACGAAGCAGCACGGCGCACCGTCGAGCGATGCCATAGACCTCGATGTGTGCCACGACGTCTTGGTGCACGGCTGCTATATGCAGGTGAACGACGATGCTGTGGTGCTAAAGGGCGGCAAAGGGACATGGGCAGACAAAGACCCGGATAACGGACCGGTCTATAATGTCCTGGTCAGGGCATGCCGCTATGGCAAGACACACGGATGCCTGACGCTCGGCTCGGAGTCTCTTCACGATTGGAACATCGTGCTCGCCGACATACATATCAGCTCCGTCAACCGCGTGTTGTGGCTCAAGATGCGTCCCGACACCCCTCAGCACTATGAGAAGATTCGCGTGGAAAACGTCTCGGGCACTTGCGCCTCGTTCCTCGTGGTGCGCCCCTGGACACAGTTCTTCCAGCCAGGCGACCGGCCCGATATGCCTCTCTCCCAGGCAAACGACATTACCTTCCGAAACATCGACGTCAATACGGACAACTTCCTCGACGTGGGCACATCGGACAAATACAAGCTTCGGGACTTCAACTTCGAGAACTGCAAAGTCCGCGGAGAGCAGGTGGACTTCAAGTCCTCCCCTTTCATTGAGGAATCAGAGGAAGCCAGCCCCTCCATCCCCCTAAAGGGAAGTAGGGAAGGGACGGAGCCTTTCTGCTATTCCGTGCCTGTGGAAGACGGGAACTACAAAGTCACCGTTACCCTGGGCTCCAAGAAACGGGCAGCGCATACGGTCGTGAGGGCAGAGTCGCGCAGGCTCATGGTGGAGAGCTGCAGCACCAGGAAAGGCCAGTTCCAGACCTTCAGCTTTATCGTCAACAAGCGCTCGCCTTTGATTTCCAATGGCAAGGAGCAGGCAGCAGGGGGCAAGAAAGTGAGCCTCAAGCCTCGCGAACTCGATTATCTCAACTGGGACGACATGCTGACCCTCGAGTTCAGCGGCTCCGCCCCTGCAGTCGAGTCTATCAATGTAGAGCGCGACACGACAGCCACCACCATCTTCCTCTGTGGCAACTCGACTGTTGTGGACCAAGAGGAAGAGCCCTGGGCTTCGTGGGGACAAATGGTGCCCCGATGGTTCACGGACAAGGTGGCTGTCTCGAACCACGCTGAGAGCGGACTCTCGTTGCGCTCCTTTATGGCAAGCCGCAGGCTGGAGAAAGTGCTCTCGATGCTGAAGGCAGGCGACTATGTGCTCTGTGAGTTTGGTCATAACGACCAGAAAGAGCACGGAGCGGGCGATGGAGCATGGTACAGCTTTCAGTATCATCTGAAACAGTTCATCGACCAAGTGCGTGCGGCAGGCGGCATACCAGTCTTCGTCACCCCCACCCAGCGCCGAAGCTTCGACCAGGCCTCGCACACGAAGGTGCAGGAGACACACGGCGACTATCCCGACGCCATGCGGGATGTGGCAAGGAGAGAGGGAGTGCCTGTGATAGAACTCCACGACATGACGCGCGACTTCTTCGAGGCCCTCGGCTTCGAAGGCAGCAAGAAGGCTTTGGTGCATTATCCCGCAAACACCTTCCCCGGACAAGAGAAGGCTCTGGAAGACAACACACACTTCAATCCATACGGTGCCTTCGAAGTGGCAAAGATGGTTGTCATGGGGATGAAACAGCTGGGCCTGCCCATCGTGCAGCACTTGCGCAGCGACTGGCAAGACTTCGAGCCTCGCCATCCCGACGACCCCGACGCGTTCCGTTGGTTCCCTGCCCGTAAGCAGAACATAACAAAGCCCGATGGCAATTGAACCGACCTACAGAGCATGCTTCAGGCCTCCTGTTTACAAAAAGGCATGAAACAGGCGGCACTATCCTTCGTGCCATTCTGAAGGAAAAGGCAAAATCTTTGAGCCTGCCGGCTCCTTAATTCAAAATAATTCTATATATTTGCAATCATAAACTAATACTTAACAATATGAACGTAAAGAATATCATGATGACGCTCGCCCTCGTAGCCGCAATTGGTGCGAAGGCTCAAAAGGAGGTTGTGGCTCCGCAGAATGTGTATGCTCGGCAGACAATGTCGCTTAACGGAGATTGGCATTACTTTGTGGACCAGCAGGAGCAGGGCTACTACGATTATCGCATGAATCCTACAAACTGGGGCTATTTCGTCAATGCCAAGCCGAAGAAGCCGTCGGATCTCGTGGAGTATGACTTCGACGCCTGCCCCACGATGCAAGTGCCTGGCGACTGGAATACACAGGACGAACAGCTCTTTGTCTATGAAGGGACAATATGGATGAAGAAGGACTTCGAGATAGGCGACGGACTACGCACCACAGACAACGGACGTTTCCTGCTCTACTTCGGAGCGGTGAACTACGAGGCGATTGTCTATGTGAACGGCAAGAAAGTTGGGCGACATGTGGGCGGATTCACACCTTTCTGCTACGATGTGACCGACTTCGTACACGAGGGCAAGAACTTCGTCATCGTGAAAATCGACAACAAGCGCCATAAGGATAATGTGCCCACACTCATCTTCGACTGGTGGAACTACGGGGGCATCACTCGCGACGTGCTCTTGGTCAGCGTCCCTGAGACCTATGTTGAGGACTACTCGCTGCGATTGGATGCTCTTCCACAAAGCGCGGACGGCAAGAACAGCGTGATTGATTTCTCTTTGAAGCTAAACCGTCCCGTAGCAGGGGAGGCTGTGACTGTCACCTTTCCTGAGCTGAAAATCAGAAGGACGTTCAGCACCGACGAGAACGGATGCCTACACGAACAGCTTTCCACAAAGAAATCGAAGTTGGAGCTCTGGTCGCCAGATAACCCCAAGCTCTACAAGGTGTTGCTGGAGCGTGAGGGCGAGACGATAGAGGACGAGATAGGTTTCCGCATCATAGAGACGCGTGGCAAACAGCTGCTGCTCAACGGCAAGCCCATCTTCCTGCGTGGTGTATGCTCTCACGAAGAGACGGCCTACACGAGCCGCCGGTGCAACAGCGCTGCCGATGCCGATACTCTGCTCAGCTGGGCACGCTCGCTTGGCTGCAACTTCATCCGCCTGGCGCACTACCCTCATAATGAACACGCCGTGCGCGAAGCGGAGCGTCAGGGCTTCCTGCTGTGGTCGGAGATTCCTGTCTATTGGACCATCTCATGGCAGAACGAAGAGACATACGCCAATGCCGAGCGCCAGCTTACCGACATGATACGTCGTGACCACAATCGCGCCGCCATCATCATCTGGTCGCTTGCCAACGAGACACCCCATAGCGATGCACGCGACAAGTTCCTCGGCAGGCTTGCACAGACAGCGCGAAGCCTCGACAACACCCGTCTCATATCGATGGCTATGGAGGTGACGGGAGCCTCGAACTACGTGAACAGATTGCAGGACAACATGAACAAGTATGTCGATGTGGTCAGCTTCAACCAGTATATCGGTTGGTATCGCGATGTGAACGATGCGCCGAAGATGAAGTGGGAGATTCCCTACGAGAAGCCTGTCATCATCAGCGAGTTCGGTGGAGGGGCAAAGGCGGGACTGCATGGCGACAAGGGGCAGCGATGGACAGAGGAGTTCCAGGAGAACCTCTATCGCGAGAACCTTGCTATGCTCGACAAGATAGACGGTCTTGCAGGCACCTGCCCTTGGGTATTGAAGGACTTCCGTTCGCCGCGTCGCCCTTTGCCGGGCATACAGGACGGCTTCAACCGCAAGGGTCTCTTCTCCGACCAAGGGAAGCGCAAGAAGGCTTTATATGTGCTTCGAGAGTGGTACGAGAAGAAAAGGTGAAAAGGGTAAAAGGTGAAAAGGGCAAAAGGAGAAAAAGTTAAAAGGTTAAAAAGTAAAAACGTTAAAAGGCTTTAAAGTTGAAACGCTTCGTGCTCTGTGCTTTTATCGCACTGATGGCTCAATGCATCCGTGCGCAGAAAGCGGTTTATATCCCAGACAGTTGGGTGTATGATGCTGCTACGGAGGAATACACCGAGGGCGGAAACAGCGAGCTGCAGTGGTCGTTCCGTCGCAGCAAGGCGTCCGACAACTGTATCATCTTCTGGCAAAAGGGGTTTGGCGACGACCCGGGCAAGGCGCCTTCGCTGAACGGGACATCGATGGCCTTCGATGTAGATGACGTGCTGCAGGTGGCTGAGAACTGCTACGCTCTTAACGTCAATCAGTTGGGCTTCTCGAGTAGCAACATGCTGGACAAGTACAAGATTCTTATCCTGATGAACTACACCACCACATGGACCTGCTACGGCGGAGGTTATGACTACGAGTGCAGTGCCTTGTGGCTCAATCCGGCCACCGTGAAGCCAGCCGGACATTCCCTGGCACACGAGGTGGGGCATTCGTTTCATTACATGTGCTATGCTGAGGCTGCCAACTACAATCACACTTCCTCCACAACCATCGGCACAGGCTTCCACCTGCCCTTGGGCAACGGGCAAGCCATTTGGGAGCAGACAGCCCAGTGGCAGGCGAACCAGGCCTATCCCTCGTATATGTTCAGCCAGAGCTATCCGCTCTTCGGCAACAATGCAAACTATGCCTTCTCGCATGAGTGGATGCGCTACCAGAGCTATTGGTTTCTCTACTACCTTTGCCAGCACTACGACGACCTGACTACGGTGGCACAGGTGTGGAAGCAGCCCATGAGGGGCGCCGTGGACTTCTGTCAGTCCCTTATGAAGCTGAAAGGTCTCACGGCAGAGGCTTTCTACGGACTTTACTTCGACTATGCCTTGCATTGTGCCACTTACGACTTCGATGCGGCGGCTCCTTATCGCAACGATTACATAGGCAGGTTCGACTATCGGGCTGTGCCGCTGGATGAGAACAAGTATCAGGTGGCATACGCCAGTGCCCCGCAAAGCACGGGTTTCAATGTGGTGGAACTGTCCGTACCGGCAGCGGGAACGGCTGTCACCACAAGGCTCACCGCCCTCAAGCCAGGCTGTGCCCTGGGCGAGGCCGACCCGGGAGAGTACAACAATGGCACGGCAGGCGCACTGGTCAGTGCCGATGTGAGGAAATACAACACCGTCAGCAGAGCCGCAGCGCGTGGCTTCCGCGTGGGTTATGTGTTCCTCAAGAGAGACGGCACCCGCGAGTACAGCAACGACAGCATCGTCCATTGCAAAGGCTCTGACGAAGTGACCGAGGACATCACCGCCACTGTTCCCGCTGGCACAAAGCGCATGTTCCTTGTCGTCGCTCCGGCACTCTCGACATACATACAGCACAAGTGGGACGACAACATCAAGAACGACGACCAGTGGCCCTATCAGTTCGAGCTCGTAGGCACTACTGCCACCAATGTCATTCCTTACATCAAGGAGCCGGACTTCGAGAAAACCATCGACGGACGCAGCATCAGCGACGTCACCCTCACCTACGACATAGTGCTGCCGCCCACCTCGAATCACGACGGAGCGGCGGTCAACTTCTCGGGCAGCGGCCTCAATGCGCTCTGCACGGCTTTCCAGATGGAGGCCGACGAACTCTTCGGGCAAATCCTCTCCTACAGCAGTTCACAACCCAAAGGCACCATCATGAACTATGCCGCCCGTGCTAACGGCAGCCTCCAACGCGTAGGCAAGACCACCAACGGGGACTTCGGACACTGGTTCAATGCCAGCGGGACAGCTATCACCTACGGCAGCAACTGCGTGGTATTTGCCGAGTTCACCAAAGCCAGCAAGAGTGCTGTCGTCGGGCAGTATCCGAATGCCAACAAGGATGGCGCTAAGCGAATGGTCCGCGAGGCGCTGCACTACAAGGCCAGCGACGGAACAACTGCCACCGCCTACCTCGTCTTCAACGTCACCTTCCAGACGGGAGCCACGCCTCGCAGCCATCTTGCAGACATCGACTACACAGAGCCGGAGCCCGACGGCATAAAAGACCTCAAAGACACGAAGGAGCTGAAGGACTCCAGCGATATCTTCAACCTCTCCGGCCAGCGCATCAGCCAGATGCAGAAGGGCATCAATATCATCGGCGGGAAGAAGGTTCTGAACAACAGAGGTGTCCGGTAAGACATCTGCCCTCCTACCCTCCCATTCGAGGGTAGGAGAGCACAGCATCCCAACTCCCCTCCCATTTGAGGGGAGGGGTAGGGGTGGGGTATCTCAGATAGATAAGTTGACTAAGTCCAAACCCATGTCAATGGCATTCCTATGGCTAGGAGTGTGCAGCTAATGATGAAATGGGCTGGAAATGCAATGATGTAAAAGAAAGCCCTACAGGCTTAAAATGCAAACTGACTATATTCTGTAGCAAAGCGGTCGGCACAATTTCCCCCGGACAATAGAAAATGTATTTTTGCCATTAGGCATTCATCCTTCTTGGCAAGGGGTATGTCCTTTTGGCTCTGTGGCAATCTTCATTTGCAAGCCGCGTATGGACGGATGCAGGTTGTGGCGCGGCAGATGCAGGCTGTGTCCCTGCATTTGCAGCCTGCGAATGAAGAAGGTAAATGCTGAAAGAAAAAAACAGCCCCGTCCGCAGTCTGTTTTTCTGCTGCGAACGGGGCTTTTTTCAGTTAACGGTTTAGGTTTCTCTTACCATTCATCGTCCCAAATGTTGGGAGTGATGATCTTCACATCGCCCTCAACAGGAATCTCTCCATCGCCAAGGTCGAGTCCGGAGTCACCGCCTACATGTGTGATACTGGCGGCAATCACTTGTGTGGCAACAAAAGGCACCGCCATCATTGCAGGAATTATATATGTCTTTTTCATTGTCTTTTTCCTATTTAAGAATTAAGGGATAAGATTTAGGAATTAGAAGAGAACCTTCTTTCCGTTCACGATATTGATGCCCTTCTGCATCTTGCTGATGCGCTGACCGGCGAGGTTGTAGATGACACCGTTCTCGGCTACACCGTTGATCTCGCTGATAGAGGTCTCGAATTCTTCGCCGTTGATGAACATCTTGACAGAAGCCTCGGTCTTAGCCTTGATGTAAGCACGGAAGGCCTTGAGGCTGGTGTTGCCGGCACTCTTGTAGAGAGCGCCGTTGCCAATGAAGTAGTCGCCTTCTGCAACAGTCATGGGAGCATAAGTTCCTACGAAGTCGAAGTTGGTGCCCGCAACTACTGCTTCACCGCTCTTCAGTACTACCCTATTGATGGTCTGTGCCGTTGAAGCCGTAGCAGTGCCGATGAGGACAGGTACATTAGCTTCGATAGTATTTTCTTCTTTTGTATTGAAGTTGATGGTAGAGTTAGTGCCATCAGCAACATCCAAGAATGTGTAAACTTTTGCAATATCGCCAAACACATTAGCCACCTGTTCTGCTGTCAGGTCGAAAGGCAGACATACGGTGTTGAAGCCAGCCTTAACGGTGCGATTCATATTGATGGTCTCGTAATAGGTGCGGTTTACAACCTCATAGTCTGCATCTTCATTCAATGTAAGTCCTGCGGAGGCCGCCTTCACGAGGGAAACATCGGTGAGATGTGCATTGCCGTTCTGTTCAATGCTCAGGATGTAGTTACCAGCAGCACCAGTGGTGAAGTAGGCTTTTGCTGTTACGAAAGTGGTACTATTTTCGGCAGGTGTGAATTGTACTACCTCCATGCCTTCGTTATTGCTGTTGACTACACTTGCCTTCATCCAGTTCTGCCCGTCACTGCCATGCTTGCGATACTTGAACGAAAGTTCATAAGCCTGATTAGCAGCAAGAGGCATAACATAAATGCCATCATTACCATACTGCCATGAACCGTTGTTGTTATAATACCATGCAGTAGTTGTTCCTGTAGCGACACCATTAGTTTCAGCTGTGAGGCCTGTTATCTGCTGTCCCCAACCATTGTTGCTGCGTGTCCAGCCTTTAGGATTAGTTCCGTTGGCCTCAGCGAATTGTCCATTATAGATAGCATCTACATCACCATCGTTGGCAGTCCATGTAGCACCACTCAGAGCAGTTGTTACTGCTTGAACGGTTTCTTGCTCATTTGTTGCTGCAGGGTCTATAGCGTTTGCTTGTGCAAGAGCTGTAAGAGCTGCTACATTGTTATAAGGAGCATATTGGCCATTTTCGAAACCGAGTGTCTTAGCCTCAGCAGCAGTAATTGCACTGCTCAATGCTGCATAGTCGTCAGCGGTAGCAACAACACCAACCTTCAGTATCTTGAAATCAGAGAAGCTACCCCATGCACTACCTGAGAGACGGGTCAAAGTCTGAGTTACAGTAACTGCTGTTTCGCTATCAAGAGTTACAGGAATGTAACGCCATTCCCAACCACGACCATTATTGTCGTTTGCATAAGTTCCTTCAGAGAAATTAGCAGCACCACTTTTATCTATACCATAACCAGTATCACCCTTAGAAGCAAATGTGATGGTTGTGCCGTTAGCTGACATCGTAACAACGGTGTTCTCACTACCACGACCAGCACTCATCAAAACATAACTACCTTCAGGAAGCGTAACTGTAGCATTTCTTGACGATGGATTTGTGTCTGCACGCCATTCGTCAGCGTATGAAAGACTAGTATCCCCACTCCAATGTTGTCCGGTACCTGTACCCATTGAAGACCATGAAGGAGTATAGATTTCAGTTACATCAAAAAAGTTTGAAGCTGTTGTTGCATTATACACAGCGATATTGAGCGCATTCGTTGCGGCGGGGGCTGTAGCAGCAGTGGTTGGTGCATCGCCAGGTGTAACACTAAGGGCAATAGCAACACCACGGATTTCTGCGTATGCATCATAGTTGGCCTTGGCTGTAGTGAAGGCATCAATGGCTTCTTGAAGTTCATTAACGGCTGTCGTCCAAGCAGCAACGGTTTCTTCTGGTGTAACGTCCTTCTTGTTGGTCAGTGTCGTTCTTTCTGTACCAACGACATTATCGTAATCGGAATTAGTCAGAAGACCTTCTGCCGTTGCTTTAAATGTCGCAAACGAACTCTTTAACTCAGACAAAAGCAAATCAGAACCGAGATATGTCAGATGGAAGTTATCAAACTGCATAAACTTTGTAGAGTGAATACCTACTTCAGCAGCTCCACCTCCAATAATGGAGAAACGTGTTGTAAGCGTCTGCCAGTTTGATGCTCCATTCCAAGGACTTTGGATGTTCGTCACATCAAAAGGATCAGAATATGTGGTTGTGCTACCCACTTTTGCATACGTGCAAATATCATCTGCCGATGAATTCTCTGTTCTTGCAGAAGCACTGATTTCATACACTCCCTCAGGCAGATTGTTTATAGTTTGATAGACCTTAAAATCTTCAGGATTGCCTGCCCATGTCTCATGAGCGTAATTTCCATCGGCAGGTGCATCGGTAACGCTTGCCACGTTACTCCAACCAGTTTCTTTAATTAAGAATGTCCATCCCGTAGCATATTTATGACCTCCAGCATTCTGTTCTATAGAACTTGCAGGGTCCTTAGTTCCATTAAATGTATTCAATTCAAAAGATGGATTGACAAGCCATGAAGTCACGTCAATTGGATTATCTGAAGTAACATCAGCCTGAGCCAAGTATTCCAATTTTACATTGTCAAGCAATAAAGAATAGTGCTTGCTACCTGAATTTTCTTTTGGCGTCTTATACGCCGCTTTAATTGTGAGGTCTGTATCATCAGCCCGTTTAATGAGCGTGACACTCCAGTCTCTCCAATTTTCATTGTTAGCTGTGCCTGCATAACTGAAAGAATTGGTGGCAGCAGTCTCAGTCTGCTCTCCCTCTTGTAATGAAAGGGTGTAGGTAGAAGCCACGCTGGAGAACATGGCAGCCTTTACCGACAGGCGATAGAAACCTGCAGGAAGTTCACTTGAAGAAATAACTTGTGAAATGGAAAAGGTTGTATTAGGATTCCAGTTCTCTCGCATATAAAAGTATTTGTCACCATCGCTGGGGCTGAAAGAACTAGCTATACCCTGAATTGTAGATGAGGAATTACCAATACCAACCTGTGCATTGCTAGGAGAAGATGGTGTAATCGTCCATCCTGTTGCACGGTCGGTTGCCCATCCGCAGCCCGTTAAGTCACTAATTGCTGCGTCCGTTTCAAATGACGGATTAGTAATAAGACTAGTCTTGTCTGTCCAAGTCTCTGCCCATGTCCCAGTGCTACAGAATAGCAGTGCTGCGGCGAAAAGTTGTTTGATTTTCTTCATTTGATTTGTTTTTAGTTAATAATAGAAAAATTGAAGGTATATATTATATATAATGTATAGTTGTAGTTTAGCGGTTGCAAAGGTATGAATAAATATGCGAAGCACCAAATAAAAGCTTGTCTTTTTCTGTTTAATCTCTGCTTTGGCTTCATTTGGGCTGTGCTTTATCCCCATTTAATCGTTTGATTGTTAGCGAAGAAGCTTTCTCCCATTTACGATATAAATGCCCTTCTTCAATCCATTGGGCAATCTGTAGTCGCCGAAGGAACTTTGAACTTTGCGACCACTGAGGTCATAGATCCATTGCCTGTAGCTTTCCTTAAAGACGGGCGGGGCATCTATCGCGGTGGGGTCTTCTGGCTCAAATGTTAGCTGGAAGTTGTCGGCACTCCACCATGATGACCCCGTTGCCGTGAGGCTGATGGTCAGTTCGTCGCCTTTTCTCACATTCACGGCCGGCAATGTCACTCTCTGCCATCCCATTGGCAAGCTGCCGGTTGCTGTGGTTCCTGTGCCGGTGAAGTTGGTCTGCTGACTGTCATCGCTTGTCGATGCAGCAAGTGTCAGGGATACTTTCGAACTGCCTCGAAGCATGACTGAAAGGGAGTACTGTCCTGAAGGCAATCCGCTAATCGCTTGCGTCATGGATGAAGTATAAGAGTTGGGCGACCAGTAGTTGAAGTATGGATTCGAGGCGTCGCTATCGTGTGCCTCGCCTTTACTAATGTCCACGTTCTGTACCGTCCAGCCGTCCATTCGTTCTCCCGTTGCCTGCGGATTGATAATCATGCCCGATACATCGCGGGTTTCTTCACCACTCAGCGGCCAGACTGCCATGAGGATATTGTCGTATTCATCCATGAGTTCGCGCAGTTCATAATTGGAGGAAGGAGCGTCGCCGACACGTGTCAGCACGAAATTGTCGGCACCTGCCCAACGCGCTTTCATGGGAGCGATGTTGCGCACTCCCACACGCAGTTTCCCGTCAGTTATTGCAATACTCTCGATGCTGACAGATGAGTCGGTTATCGTGCCATCGGTCATAACAGGTGCCGTCCACAGCTGTCCTGTTGTCTGTCCGTAGAGTGCAACGGCTCCATCAGCAGCTCCCGACTGGAACACGTTAGCCGTGAGCTTGTAGATGCCATTCTCCAGTCCCGTGATGTCCTGCCAATAGTTGAAGCTTATGCCTTGAGCCGTAGGATGCCAAACTTCGAAATAAGTGTCGCCGGAACTTTCTTTGGTGAAGCCGTTGTTAGCGCTGCGAACGCATGTCCATCCCGGGATGTCCGTTTTTGAGTTGGCGACGATGGTGCCGTTCTTTATCCCTCCTATTTCCATCTCATCGCTTGTGCTGGTGCCTCCGTAGAGGGTATATACTTTTACGCGAAACCTGCTGCCTTGTGACGATGCGAAATTCGGGAGCGTTGTGCTTAGCGACTTGTCTTCCAGTTGCTGACGATTGTCGAATGTCGTCAGGGTTTCCCAAGATGAGCCGTTGAAGCGCTCCAATTCGAGGCGGTCGGTGGCGTCGGTATTCTTGTTTGTGATGTTGAAGGTCAGCGCTTTCGTGGCAGAATCATATGTTGCCGATAGCGATGGCTTCTTTACTCCTGGCGTCCACCATACGGGTTCCTTTGTGTAGGCAGCGTTATAGGCGAAGGTGGCGCGGTGGTCGCGATAGACTTCTCCGGCAGGCGTCAAGCCTTTGCTGGGGTTCGCCTCGTAATACATATATGTTATATACCAGTCCGTCCCATAGATGGCGTAGCGTTCTATCCACGGACATTCGTCGATTTTCTGCAACAGAACCTGCAGGTATTTTGCGATATTGCTGTAGCTCCAGTCGCCATCAAGCCAGTCGCTATTGTCCTTATTGTTCTTGTTCCAAGAGGAGCTGATTTCCATTTCCGTGAGCCAAACCGGACGGCCCGTATTGTTGTAGATGCTTTTGCACTGGTTAACGAACCAACTGGCGTATGAGGATGCGGACCTGCCGCTCACATACCAATAGGCATGGGTGACGGCGAAGTCGCATCGCGTCTCATTATCGTTTTGGTCAACGTATTTGAAGTATTTCGTCAGATAGTCGAAATCTGTGGGCTGTGGAGAGCCGACGCGACCGCCTCCTGCACGAAAGTCCTTCGTCAGGAGGTACGCATTCCATTCATAGATTTTCCCGCCACAGGAGCACTTGTTGCTGGTGTGCTGCTCGGCATGTTCCGGCTCGTTGAGCGAGAAGGCAGCCGTCGAGGTATGGCTGTTCACCTCCTCGACGCTCGGCCAATAAAGGTGCTGACGGCAGGGCACATACTCCATATCCGTTGTTGACGAATAGCTCGCATTCCACGCCCAAAACCATGTGGCCCGCAGTCCGGGACCGCCAGAAGAGCCTGCCGTGTTGCCCCATCCTTTCTTTGAAAGATACGGCCAGGGCTTGATGTTCACCGAAGTGACGCGCTTCGAGAGAGCGGAGGGAAGCGTGATGTTGAGGTCGCTATGGTCTGCCACATACACCCTGCTGTAGCCCCCGCCGTTGCGTCCCGTAGCCAGAGTTGCCATATAGCCGCGTCGCAACGTAAAGCTCGTCATGCAGTTGCTGTGCTCCCCAAGGTCGGTATGGTTGCCTTTTCCCAGCGTGAACGAGCCCGAACCGTCGGCCGTGAAGATGGTCTGCGGAATGGGAATCACGGCGGCACCGTTCAGGTAAATCTCTACCCTGCAGTTCACGTTCACCCTGGCTATCGAGCCATTGATGCGAACATATTTCAGGAAGTCCGATTTCACTTTCGACGGCACAATGTTGTCGAATATGAGCCATGTTCGGTCACTGCCCAGGTCAACTGTCGAGGAGCCGATAATGGGGCTTTCGTTGGCCGTGAGGTGGATGTCTATGGCATCGCCGCGACTGATGTTCTTGCTTGCCAGCTGAATGTAGTCAATCTCCCGCACCCCTTGGGCATTTGTGTATTCTGCGCTCTCGAAAGCCCGACGGTCGGTATTGTAGTCCCCTGCTGTTGCCGGTATGATGGTCATTTGCGAGTAGCTGCCCTTGGGCTTGTCGTAATAGACGCTCACGAAAGCGCTGCTCTTGTTGGCTCCGTCAACGCCCATATAAGCTCCCGTATTCTTTTTGTTCGTCAGATAGACATACGTCCCCTCTTCGCCGCTCCAGCAAAAGCGGTCATCGGTCGAGCGGTTGCTTTCGAAGACGATGCTCCACGCGTTGGAACTGCTGGCAGCCAGATACTTTCCGCTGCTCTTTTGTTTCAGCAGCACATAACCGCTTTTGCCGCTGCTCTCGGCCACGAACACATAGCTGTCGGTGGAAGAGTTGGTGCCCCAAGCCGATAGTGCCGGACTGCTCCCGTCGGCAGTGCTGCCAAGCAGTTTCTCGTAGATGTTCAGCCAGATGAAGTATTCCGTTCCGCTGACCAGCGCCGCACGGGTTGTGCCGGCAGCCAGAAGCAGGAAGAGAAAAAGGAGATGTCGTTTCATGGTTATAATAGTTGTTTAGTTGTTAAAGGTTTATTTGAAGTCCCGCACATATTTTGCGGTCTGCCCTTCTTCTTTTCGCAGAGCCCGTGCAAAGTCTTGTGGGCTGAAATTGACGGGGCCTCGCATGAACTCGGGGATGTTATAGCTTTTCATGAACAGCCGGTTGTGCTCGGGGTTGGCCTGTGGCAGGACGAAGGGCTTGGAGCTGTGCCCCTGCCCGTCGATATGGGCGAAGAAGGGGCGGGTGTAGTTGCCATCCTCGCGGCGGCTGCTTACCACGAGCCATCGGCCGCTGGACGACCACGAGTGGTAGCTTTCAGTGTCTTGGGAATTGATGCCTTGCATCCTGTTGCTCTCGCCCGTCTGCAGGTCGGTGAGCCATAGGTCGGCATCGTGGTGCCAGATGTGGAAGCAGCCGTAGGAGGCCAGCGTGAAGACGAGCTTTCGTCCGTCGGGCGAAACACGTGGCAGAGTGGCGCTCTTGTCCAGCGAATCGGCGTTGAACACCATTTGCCGTTGGCCGAAGGTCATGGTCTCGGGGTCAAAACTCTTTTTGTAGATGCAGTATTTGAACTCTTTGCTTCTCGAAATGACATCTGCTTCCTGCTCCAGCGAGTCGTTAAAGACGAAATGTGCGCTGCTGTAGTAGAGCGTCTTACCGTCGGGAGCCCATGCGGGATAGGTTTCGAACTCCTCGGGGCCGTTCTCTATATTGGTCACGCGGCCCGTCTCTATGTGGTATGCAATGAGGTCGCTGGCGGTATCGAACACCTCCACTTTATTTTGGTTGGCGGTATGGAAGTTCTGCCCTGTCTTGTTTGACGAGAAGACGACAAGCGGCAGCCAGGGGTGCCATGCCGGATAGACGCCCGAGGAGAGAATGGAGTCGTTCGACATGTTGATTTTCATGAGGTTGCCGTCGTAGGCGATGATAGTGCCGCCCATGTTCTGACGGGCGTGAAAGAGCATGCGGTCGGGGTTGTACTGCTGGTAGCTGTGGCAGTTCACGCATTGGCCGTCCTTTTCGGTGCTGCACAGCATATTGTCCACCATAACTCGTTCGTCGAAGTTTTCGAGGCATCTTTGGTTGAGCGTCAGTTCCTCGTATGCGACATAGGATGGGGAGATGAGGCGATAGCTGAGCCAAGGGTCGATGCTGTCCGTGGAGACGTGCAGGGCGAAGGGTTTGTAGCCTGTCCACAGGCCGTCCCGACGGGCAAAGACCTCGACGGCAATGTCTCCTCCGCGAGCCTGCTGGAGCAGGTTGTGCCAGTCGTCCACATCGGGCTGAATCCTGTCGCCTCCCAGCACCATTTCCTCATTGGCGAAGGAGAGGCGAGCCACCATCTCGTCGGCTCCGCTGTTCATCATGAATGTCAGGGGGGCGATGTTCACGGGAATGGTGACGTCGATATAGTCGGGATAGATGTCCGGCAGGCTGTCGGATTTCGTGTACTTCTCGGGCACGCTGACGGAATGGCAGGCCGAGAGCAGCAGAACCGAGAGGATACAAAAATATGTCGTAAAGCGTAAATGCATCAGTACACTTGTTGGTTTCGGATAAGGAAGTATTCGTAATAGAATGTATGGCCGAACCGGGGATAGAAGATGGGTTGCATCTGTTCTTCCGTCATGCCGGCGCACAGTTGGGCTTGTGCCATGAAGTCGTTGTAGTTCCTCACCACATCCTCGTCGAAAGGCATGTTGCTGATGTCCACCTCATGTTCCAGGTTTCCATACAGATAGGCTGCTTCCTGATAGTGCTTGGGCATGTGTTCGCCCTTGTGCAAAGCGGCATAGTTGAAGAATCGCGGCCAAAACATGCCGATGTCCTTCTTCCAAAGGGCGGAGAGCAGGGTCAGTTCCTGCACGAGGGGGTCGGTGGAGTCATTATAGAGCAGGGCGTTCATCAGGAACAATTCCGCCAATCCGTTATCCGAAGCCAGGCGGTCCTCTTTTATAAGCAGGCGTTTTGCGAGGGCATAGTCCTGATTGTCGTTCATTGCTTCGGGATGGTCGGCATATTGCTCCTGAGCCTCTGCCCATTTCTTGTGGAAACGGGTATGTTTCAGGAGGCGGATGTATTTCTTCGCCACCTCCGTCTCGCCGGTCACCAAGGCGCAGCGCGTCATGTGCTTCAGGTACTCGGCTCTCCACCCATATTCCACGCCATCCTCCAGGCACCACCTGTAGCAATAGTTCATCAGGCCGTAGTTATAATAGACGGCACAGCCCACCACTTGTGTCATCCTGACCTTCATGGGCGCATTGACGGCCTTGGAGCCCGTCCGGTAGTGGTACATCTCGTCGCCCTGCCGTCCCAACCGGAAGAGCGCCAGGTTCTTCATCATCACGATGGCACGTGTGGGCTCTTCTTTCAGGCGGGAGGCAGCTCGCAGCACGCCTTCCCAATCGCTTTGCTCAAGGGCACGACGCATCTCCAGCTCCTTCTCGAAGTTATAGTCGTGGTACCAATAGTGATGCACGCCCCATGCCATAGCCGCCAGAAGGACAGCCTGGCACATCATCCAGTTCCTCGTCTTTCCTGCCGTTTGCCGCCATTTCTCAGGGACGGGCAAAGCCATCGCCAGGTAGAAGAGCCCTATCAGAAGGAAGGGCACATAGTACTGGGGATAGGGCTTGTCGAGTTCGAAAACGGGCAGAGCGGCCCTGTAGATGTAGTCGTAATTCGTCTGATGATAGACCTTCCAATAAAAGGCGACGGGCACCAGCCCGACCGTCAGCAGGGCCAGCACAAGGTTAGCGGCCTTTAGCGGCCATTTCATATCGCTTCGTTGCCACGACAGCAAGCCCATCAGCGCCACGGCCAGGAGCCCATAGGCGCCCAGGAGCGGATAGAGCACGATGCCGCCCAGCACGACGGCCGCAGGGCAGAGCCACGCCGGCAAGCGCCGATATCCCCACACGCTGGCCATTGCCACCGTCAAGCCCGCCGTGGCCACAAAGAAATAGCCGCGCAACTTCAGGCAGTATATCCAGTAGCCCAGCTGCACATTGGATGCCAGCAGCAGAGCCACGGGCACCAGCAGGAGCACCGCCCATTTCCTCGAGATGCGGAAAGCCTTGGCAGTCAACCACATGAGCAGAGTCCACCAGGCGCACAGCAGGAGCACGCCCAGCCAGGCATGATAGAAGAACTCGGTGAAGAGCGTCCCCAGCCAGGTCAGCCATCCGCCTGCCACCACCATCTGTTGCCTGAAGAAGAGGGCCGTGTCCAGGTGCAGGTTCAGCTCCTGCACCTTCCACAGCAGGTTGCTCTCGAAACGGAGCAGGCACCCAGCCGCCGCGACCAATGCCACGGCAAGCAGGAATAGAGGCAGGTGTTTTAATCTTTCCGACATCCGAAACGGGGTTAGTTCGTACAAAAGTACATGTTTTTAATTAAAGTACAAAACATTTCCTCTCTTAAATGCCCTTATTTCTTTTTTATTCCAGCCGGAATCGTCCCCCAGCGCAGCAGGATTTCCGCTTCTGCGCTTCGAAAAAGAGTGTTTGGAGGCTGCGTATGGACGGACGCAGTTTGCGTTGCTGCGGATGCAGGCTGCGTGGCTGCATTTGCAGGCTGCGTATTAAGAATCAAGCTCGCGGGAGGAAAAAACTTGCTGTTCGGGGTTAACAATTCCCTCTTCCGGCGTATATAATATATGCAGGGGTTGAGAAGGAATTCAGCCCTCGGAACTTATAATAAAAACAAAAAGAACTATGGCACACTATGTAATGGAAGAAATGAACATCCCGCACAGGGATGGCAGGGAGCGACTCTTTCCCAGGCTGATAGGCCTGCGGTCTTTGTCGCACGAGTATCTGGTGAATCACGTCTGCCGCCACAGCGGTTTCGAGCGAGGCATCGTGGAAGGCGTGTTGATACAGGTGGTGGAGTGTATTGGAGAGCTGATGGGCAGCGAGGGCGCCTCGTTGCATATCAACGGTTTGGGCATCTTCAGTCCCAGACTCTCCATGAAGAGAGACACGGAACAGGAGGACGGCTCGGAGGACATGAGCCATCGCAATGCAAGGAGCATCTGTGTGGGAGGCGTCAATTTCCGTCCCGACAGGGAATTGGTCTGCAGCATCGACCGCAACATCGACCTGCAGCGCTCGCCTTCGGGGGACATCATCCGCCCCAATGCCTCTCCCTATACAGAGGCGCAGCGACGGGCAAGGCTCTTGGATTACCTGGCCGAAACGCCCTTCATCGGCGGCCGGAAGTATGCGGCCCTCACATCAATGCCACACACGGCTGCCTGTAAGGAACTGCGCTCCTGGAGCATGGGAGCCGATGCCCTGCTGTCTTTCTATGGCCGCGGCAGCCATCGCATATACGCTTTGCGCGAATAGCGGCGTTGTTCCTCTTTTTTCTCTTTTCATTTTATAATTCTGAATGTTTCGCTTCTCTGTCTCCTCTTTATTCGTACCTTTGACTTGCGTCGAAGGTACTTCCGCTCGACAATGAAAAGAAAAACTTCGGTTTTCCTTTTGTATTGTGCTCGCTTATTCGTACCTTTGACTTGCGTCGAAGGTACTCCCGCTCGACAATGAAAAGAAAAACTTGGTTGTTTCTTTTGTATTGTGCTCGCTTATTCGTACCTTTGCAGCAGAAACAGATAGGAATCATTACCTCAATAAAATATCAACAACTATGAAAAGACTATTTTCGCTGGCAACATTGACGATTGCCGTTTTTTGTGCATCAACACAAGCTCAGGAGAAAAAGAACTATCCGCAGCCCGAGGCCATGCGTCCCGGAATGTCGGAGTACTGGACACCCCAGCCAAAGGTGGTCAGCCCGGGCGACATCAAGACCAATTCCGCTCCGAGCGATGCCATTGTGCTCTTCGACGGGAAAGACCTTTCTGCATGGATGAACCCCAACGGCGGGGATGCGGGATGGACGGTGAAGAACGGCGTGGTGACCGTCGACAAGTCGAAAGGCGACATCGTGACTCGGCAGAAGTTCGGCAGCTACCAGCTGCATCTGGAATGGTGCGTGCCAAAGGACATCAGCGGCGAAAGTCAGGCTCGAGGCAACAGCGGTGTCTATATGCAGGATATGTACGAGGTGCAGATTCTGGACTGCTACGGCAACGAAACCTATGTGAACGGCATGACGGGAAGCGTCTATAAGCAGACGCCACCGCTGGTGAATGCGATGCGCAAGCCTGGCGAATGGAATGTCTATGACATCATCTACACGGCTCCTGTCTTCAAGGAAGACGGCACATACCTCTACAAGCCTTTCGTGACCGTCATACAGAACGGCATCGTCCTCCAGAACCATACCGAAATACAGGGCACTACGGAATATATCGGTTTCCCGCGAACCGTGAAGCATGGCGACGGCCCGATCCGCTTGCAGTCGCATGGCGACCCCAGTCAGCCCATCAGCTTCAGAAACATCTGGATCAGGCCTCTGTAAGAAAGGTGAAAAGAAGAAAAGGTGAAAAAGTGAAAAGGTAAAAAGGTAAAAAGGTGAAAAAGCTGCAATAACTTTCAGTCATGAAAAATGAACTAACAAGGCGGGCTTTCCTTCGCCAATCGGCCACGGCTGTGGCTGCAGGCATCATCATCCCCCGTTCGCTCTATGCAGGAGCGTCGTCGAGACAAACCGTAGCTGCCAGCGACCGCCTGAATGTGGCTCTGGTGGGCTGCCGTTCCATGGGATGGTACGACCTTTCGGACATCATGAGGTATCCGGGCACAAGTTGCGTCGCCCTTTGCGATATAGACAGCGGCATCCTGTCGAACCGAGCAGCAGAAGCGGAGAAGAACTGGGGCAAACGGCCTGCTCTCTATGGAGACTACCGGAGAATCCTGGAGCGCGACGATGTGGATGTCATTGTCGTAGGCACGCCCGACCATTGGCATTGCAAGATAACGACCGATGCCTGTTCGGCAGGTAAGGACGTGTATGTGGAGAAACCCCTTGCCAACAGCATAGGGGAATGCGATGCGATGGTGGCAGCCGCTCAGCGCTACGGCCGCGTCGTTCAGGTAGGCCAGCAACAACGGAGCGCTGTCCTGTGGCATAGCATGAAGGAGTATATCGACAGCGGGAAGCTGGGCCACATCGGTCGCGTCAATGTATGGGCAAACTTCTCGTATGCTGCTCTGCTGAACCCCGCAAAGGACGGTCCCGTCCCCGACGGCGTTGACTTCGACATGTGGCTCGGGCCTGCTCCGAAGCGCACCTTCAACGCCTCGCGCTTTCACGGCTCCTGGCGTATGTTCTGGGACTATGGCGGCGGCTTGCTGACCGACTGGGGCGTGCATCTCCTCGATATGGCCTTGTGGGGGATGGATGTCAAGGGAATGCCTCAAAGAGTCGTCGCGGCAGGTGGCAACCATGCCTATCCCAACAACTTTTCCGAGACCTTCGACACCTTGAACGTCACTTATCAGTTCCCGGAATACCTTATACAATGGTCGAACATCGCCATCGAGTCCGGTCCATACGGCCGCAACTACGGGCTTGAGTTCAAAGGGACAAACGGCACCCTCATAGCCAATCGCGAGAGTTGGGAAGTGATTCCCCAAGGCGACAAGGTGGAGGCAAAGCTTGTCAAACCTTCAAACAACGACCACCTCGACCACACCAATAACTTTATGGATTGCGTGAAGCGGCGAGATATGCAGACGGCTTGTCCCATCACAAACGGCAGCTTCTGCGCGAAGTACGCCCATATCGGCAACATTGCAGCAAGAACCTGCGAAGCCCTCACGTACGACGATAAGAAACACACGTTCAACAACAAAGAGGCCGACCGCTTCATCATGCCTGCTTACCGCAAGCCCTGGAAACTCTGACAGACGAGCCGATGAGCGTGAGCCGTAATAAATAGAAAGACGCCTGATGGACGCTATCAACAACCTGTTCTCTTTGCTCAGTTCCGTGCTTTGGGGCTGGCCAATGGTTATCCTTTTGTTGGGCACGCATGTGTTCCTTACCTTCCGGCTCCGCATTCCGCAACGCCGATTGCTGACCGGCATCCGTCTTTCTGTCAAGAAGGACAAGGGAGCGACCGGCGACGTGTCTCAGTTCGGGGCGCTGGCTACGGCTTTGGCTGCCACCATTGGCACGGGCAACATCGTCGGCGTGGCAACGGCAGTGGCGCTGGGAGGACCTGGCGCTGTGCTGTGGTGCTGGCTGACCGGCATCTTCGGCATGGCCACAAAATACGCAGAGGGATTGCTGGCGGTAAAGTATCGAGTGAAGGGTGGAGACGGCAGAACCTACGGAGGCCCTATGTATGCTTTGGAGCTCGGGCTTGGCATGAAATGGCTGGCACTGCTCTTCGCCATCTTCACCGCCTTGGCCAGTTTTGGCATCGGCTGCACAGTCCAGGCCAACTCGATTGCCCTGTTGGCGAACGAGACCTTCGGCGTACCCACATGGATTGTGGGCGTCTTCATCTGCCTGTTGACGGGGCTTGTCATCATGGGTGGCGTGAAGTCCATTGCCAGAGTGTGTACCGTGCTCGTGCCCTTCATGGCAGCGCTATATGTGATAGGCTGCATCGTGATTCTTTGTATGAACGGGAGCTTTGTATGGCCAGCCGTGCAGCTCATCGTAGAGTCGGCCTTCAATCCTACTGCTGCGGGGGGAGGTTTTGTCGGGGCAACGGTAATGATGGCTGCCCGATACGGCATTGCCCGGGGCTTGTTCTCAAATGAGAGCGGCATGGGCAGTGCGCCCATCGTGGCGGCAGCAGCGCAGACGCGCAACCCTGTCCGGCAGGCACTGGTGTCGAGCACAGGCACATTCTGGGACACCGTCATCATCTGTGCCCTCACAGGCCTGGTGCTCGTCAGCAGCATCCTGGCTTATCCGGACATCAGCTTTGCAGATGGCGCGGCGCTGACGAAAGTGGCGTTCTCCAAGATACCGTATGTGGGTGCTCCCTTGCTTACCTTCGGCATCCTGACCTTTGCCTTCAGCACGATTCTCGGGTGGAGCTATTATGGGGAGAGCGCCGTCAACTACATCGAGCACCAGCGCATCAACCGCTTCTACCGCATCCTCTACATCGTGGCCCTTTTCTTTGGCAGCATCATCAGCCTGGATGTCATCTGGAACATTGCCGACACGATGAACGCCCTCATGGCCATTCCCAATCTCGTGGCCTTGCTTCTGCTGAGCGGGGTAGCGGCCCGGGAAACCGACAAATATCTCTGGGGAGGTCGCCTCGATGAGGAAATGGAGAATAACTGAGCCTGTTATCCTACTGCGCCTTCGAGGCTGACACCAAGGAGCTTTTGCGCTTCGACGGCAAACTCCATGGGGAGCTTGTTGATGACTTCCTTGGCGTATCCGCTTACGATAAGCGAGACGGCTTCCTCGGTCGAGATGCCGCGCTGGTTGCAGTAGAAGAGCTGGTCTTCGCTTATCTTGCTTGTCGTTGCCTCATGCTCCACGACAGCCGTCTCGTTGTGCACATCCATATAAGGGAAGGTGTGGGCGCCGCAATGGCTGCCCAGGAGCAATGAGTCGCAGCTGCTGTAGTTGCGTGCGCCTTCGGCTGTGGATGCCACCTTGACGAGGCCTCGGTAGGCGTTCTGGCTCTTGCCGGCGCTGATGCCTTTCGAGATGATGGTGCTCTTGGTGTTGCGGCCGATGTGAATCATCTTGGTGCCCGTGTCGGCCTGCTGGTAGTTGTTGGTGAGCGCCACGCTATAGAACTCTGCCTGGCTGCCGTCGCCCGAGAGGACGCAGCTGGGGTACTTCCATGTGATGGCGCTGCCCGTCTCCACTTGTGTCCAGGAGAGGCGGCTGTCCTTGCCGCGCAGATGCCCTCGCTTCGTGACGAGGTTGAGCACTCCGCCCTTGCCCTCGCTGTCGCCCGGGTACCAGTTCTGCACCGTCGAGTACTTGACCTCTGCCCGTTCCTTCACCACAATCTCGACGATAGCCGCGTGGAGCTGGTTCTCGTCGCGCATGGGAGCAGTGCAGCCCTCGAGGTAGGAGACATAGGCATCGTCGTCGCACACGATGAGCGTCCTTTCGAACTGCCCTGTGCCTCGGGCATTGATGCGGAAGTAGGTGCTGAGCTCCATGGGGCAGCGCACGCCTTTGGGGATATAGACGAAGGAGCCGTCGCTGAAGACAGCTGAGTTGAGCGCCGCAAAGAAGTTGTCGCGATAGGGGACGACGCTGCCCAGATACTCGCGCACCAAGTCGGGGTGTTCGCGCACTGCCTCGCTGATGGAGCAGAAGATGATGCCTTTCTCCTTGAGTTTCTCGCGGAATGTCGTCTTGACGCTCACGGAGTCCATCACAGCATCGACGGCTGTTCCTGCCAGTGCCATGCGCTCTTCCAGAGGGATGCCCAGCTTGTCGAAGGTCTTGACGAGTTCAGGGTCAATCTCTTGCCCCTTGCTCCCTGCCCCTTGCCCCTTGCTGGTCGGGTCGGCATAGTAGCTGATGTCCTGATAGTCGATGGGCGGCATCTTGAGGTGTCCCCAAGAGGGTTGTTCCATCGTGAGCCAATGTCGGAAGGCGTTCAGGCGGAATTCCAGGAGCCACTCAGGCTCTCCCTTCTTCTTGGAGATGAGGCGCACCACATCCTCCGAGAGTCCCTTCTCGATGATGTCGGTCTGCACTTCGGTAGAGAAGCCGTACTCGTACTTCTTCTCCGCCACTTCGCGCACAAAGCTGTTCTTCTCTTCCATGCTTCCCCTTCTTTGAGAGTGCAAAGGTACGAATAAGTTGGCACAAAACAAAATAAAGCAGAGAAAGAAATATTGCTGTCTGCAAAATTCGGCCTGCTCTGTTTGCAAACTAACCGTGTGACGCTGGCAAAGTAACCGTGTGACGCTGGCTTTTTACTCCGGCCATATTAAATGCTTCATTCGCAGGCTGCAAATGCAGAGACGGGGACTGCGGAGGGACATTCGCAAGCTGCGTTCCGACATACGCAAGCTGCACACCAAGAATCTGATGCCCCGAGCGAGGCTTTTCCGCAGCATCTGAGGGCTTTCCCCTCACTCTGCGTGAGCTTTGGAGGTATGCCGTATCTGTATCTTTGTGCCTCTCCTCGGGGGATGGCCCTTACTTCTGTTTCAGCTCGTCGGGCGAGTCTTTTGTGAACATGTTGACTCCTGATGCCTGTTTCGTGTAGAAGTCGCGGATGGTCTGGACATCGAGCATCAGCTCCGGCTTGAAGTCGCTGCTCTCCATATAGTCGAGGATTGCCTTTCGCATCTGTCGGGCCACGATTCGCCGCTCCAGGTTGCTCACGATGTCCATCGTGGTCATCAGCAGTTTGCCTTTCAGCACGCGTGCTTCCACCATCATACCCAGTTTCCTCGACACATGCCAAGTGTCGATGGGCTGTATGGGCGACTGGTAGTCCTTCGGCAATTCCGCCAGGTTCATCACCTGCGTCTTGTTCAGCAGCTCCCACCAGTTCAGGTTGCTCCAGTCGTCAGTTGGGAATCCATGCCTGAAGAGCGGATGCTTTGTGTCGATGTAGGCGCCAGTTGTGTGAGGCGGACGCATTTTGAACCACGATGTGTTCCAGAACACAGGCAAATAGTGCTGCACCACATCGCTGCCCAGTTTCACCCTTCCTGCTGCGGTGAGGAGCACTTTGCCTCCCTTCTTCAGGACTTTAAGCGCCTGTGCGTCCAGAGAGTCGGCGATGTATATTGACCGTTGACCATTGACCGTTGACCATTGTCCCTTCTGATACACCCAGAAGTCCCAATGGTTCTGCGTCAGGCTGCCCAGCCTTGCACGCAGCGTCATCTTCGACGGCTCGTGTATCTGGTCGAGCTGCAGGCTGACGGTACCTGTTTCGTTGTTCTTGCCCACAGCGATGCTTCCTGCAAACAGCGTGTCGCAGGCCACCATGCGCCTGTCGTCCTGCCATATCTCATAAATCAAGGGCTGGCCCTGCACCTCCTTGTCGCTGGCATTCATACATTCGATGGGAATGCGCAGCGTCTCGTCGCTCTCAAAGACGAACTTCGGGAAGCGGGCCAGCAGCACGACGGGACTGCAGAACTCTCGCCACTGCTGGGCTGTGACATAACCCTTCTCCCTCCAATGCACATTCAGCGGCCCGACGAGTGCTGTGCCCTGACCGCTGTAGTCATTCAGTGCCAGGAGCTGGAAGCCTGCATAGTCCTTCGTCCGCAGGTTCCGCTCGATATCATATTTATAGCACAGCGTCTGGAGCTTTCCGCTGGCCATCAGGAACTTCTCGGCCATTGCCTCCATCCCGTTGTCGCGCAGCAAATCGCGGAATATCTCGAAGTTGCGAGCCTTGTAAACCCCTGAATACTGCGTTATCTCCTTGAAGTCGGGGAAGGCACACCACTGCCCCTGCTCGTGGGCGATGACGGGAGACTGATTGTCGCCTTCTCCCGTATAACTCCTCGGACGCAGTATGCCATCGTAATGGTTGTCTTGCGACTGGGGAGCTTTGCTTGTCCAGTCCAGACCTCGAGCACCGCCTTTCACATGATACTCCGATTCATTGTCCCACGCCCATCCGCCGCCGACGGACGCTCCGCAATACACCTTCGTGGCATCGTAGGCATGCATCTGCTTCACCCAGTCGTTGCAGTAGCTCACCCAGTCGCCGGCAGGTTCGTTGCCTGCCGCCATCATCACAAACGAAGGATGGTGGCCATAGGTGTCGACGATGCGCTTCGATTCCTCCAGGAGATAGGCGTCGATCTTCTGCCCTCTGCGCAGTTTCACTCCATGATTAGGCCACGAAGGACCCTCTGGCTGCAGATAGATTCCCACCTTGTCGGCAGCAGCAAAGGCCGCCTCCGGCGGGCAAAAACTATGGAAGCGCACATGATTCAGGCCGTACTCCTTGCACTTCCGGAACACACGCAGCCACTCCGCCTCGTCCATCGGCGCATAGCCCGTCTCGGGAAAGCAGCAGTTCTCCACCGTTCCCCGCAGGAATAAAGGCCGGCCGTTGATGTAGAACTGCCGCCCCTCTATCTTAATTTCCCGCAGACCGAACGTCACAGGCACCTTCATGCCCTGATAGTCCACAGTCCGCGTGTAAAGATGCGGGCTAAACTCGTCCCATAGTTCGGCCTCCTCGCCTAAATCCAGAAGGTAGGCCTGCTCGTTGACAACTATCTCCACCTTCTTCTCCTCCAGATGCGGTATGACCTTTTTCCTCCAGATGATGGGCATAGCCTGCAGCTCCATGCGCCCCACAATGCCGTTCCAGTTCCCTTGTGTCTGGTCTGTCACGGAATGTGAATCCTGGCCTACGCAGACATTCTCTATGCCGTTGTATATGCGGATGGCTATCTCGTTCTGTTCGCCCCACTTCACGTGTCGCGTCACATCATAGCAGTGCGGGACCGACAACGACGTCTGGTGTCCGACTTCTTCCCCGTTCACAAAGACAGTTGTCTCTATATGGGGACGCTCCAGGAAGAGCGTCACATTCCTGCCGCTCCATTCCATCGGCACCATTACGGTACGCTTGTACCAGGCATTGCCCACGTAGTGTTTCTCAGGCGTCAAGAAGAAAGGGAACTTCATCTGCCCCAGCCGTCGGTAGGGCTCCATGTAGGGATTGAAGAAATAGCTCGAGTCGTAGAGCGAGCCCGTCCACTGCGTGTGAATGTCCACATCGTAGCCCTTCCCGTTTGTCAGCATAGAACCGGGCAGCTGGATGTGGTCGTCGTAGTGTTCTTTGTCGCCCATGCCAAACTGCCACCTGCCAGACAGGTCTATTCGCTCGTTTCCCCCTTCGGCCGTCGTGAGGGAAAGAAGCATTGCGGCGAGAAGTCCAATCAAAGAAAGCATAAAGGTCGTCTGTTTTTAAGTGTATGCAATGCAAAATTATACCTTTTTTGTAAATAAAGACCTGCTGAAGTGAAAAATGTTTCCAAAGAAGGTATATTTTAATATGACTGCTCGCGGACTATTCCACTTATTTGTGTATCTTTGCATGCAAAACACCAAAATATAAAGAATCGACAGATATGATTATTGACAGCATTCAGGCGTTCGACCGTTATCTCGGTCTGAACCCGCTTTTCCCAGCTGTGGCAGAGTTTCTGCGCACGACGGACCTCAACTCTCTCCCTACAGGTATCACGAAGATTCAGGGCGACGACCTCTTCATCAACGTACAGGAGGCGCCTGCAAAGACGCGCAAGGAAGCTCGCTTCGAGACGCATCGACGCATGATCGACATACAGGTGCCTTTCAACGACAGCGAGGAGTATGGCTGGGCGCCGGCCTCTCTGTTGCCCGACGCCCCTTATGACGAGGCCATCGACATGACGCTTCACGACCCGGCAGCGCCTAAGACGCCCGAGGATGTGGCTACCACTTATTTCAAGTTGCACCCGGGGCAGTTTGCCATCTTCTTCCCGGAAGACGGACACGCTCCTGCCATCACTCCGACGGGCCTGCGCAAGGCCATAATCAAGGTGAAGGCCTGATGTCCGTCTGTCCAGGCGAAGGCAGATAGTGTCGCTCGCTCCGAGCTGTCTTGACGGCTTCAGAATCCGATTCGGGGCTTGGGGCGTGGCACATCGATGGGCGTGATGTCGGCAGGCGTGATGGTGAGCAGTCGCTGTCCGTCGGCAGGTTGTTGCTTCACGCAGCGCTGGGCATGCCGGATGAAGATGCGTTCCAGCTGGTTGCTCACGAAGCGGGCATTGCCCCACGACTGGGGGTCGCGCATCTGATAGGCTGCCGTGAGCATGTCTTTGTACTTCTGCCATGCCTGACGGGTAAGGCGGTATTGGTATTCTCCGATGCGGCGACGCGTAATCTCCATCAGCTCGTCAACCGTGAAGTCGTTGAATTCGAAGCGGTTTGGGAAGCGGGAGTGGAGTCCGGGGTTGGTGTCGAGCAGTTGCATCATAGGCTCCTTATAGCCACACAGCACGACGGCAATGTCGCGTTGCTTCTCGTCGGCCAGCACTTCCATCAGCATCTGTATGGCTATTCGCCCCGGGTCGTTCTCGTGCTTGCTGTTCAGGAGGTAAGCCTCGTCTATCATGAGCACCCCTCCTTGAGCCATCTCCAACACCTGTCGGACGCTGCGTTCCTCGTCGCCCCACAGTGTCCCGATGAAGGTGCCGCGGTCGGTGACCAACACATGCCCCTTCGACAGGGCGCCTGCCTCGTGGAGCAGCGAACCGAATATCTTGCAGACGGTGGTTTTGCCTGTTCCGGGCCGTCCGAAGAAGATGCTGTGGAGCGAAACCTCGTGCTGTTTGGCGTTGGGAAAGGCATTGTGCACCATTTTGTTGTAGCGGGTGAGTGCCAACAGCTCGTCCATGCGTTTCTTTATCTCCTGACAGCCCACCAGTTTGTCCAGCTCCTTTCGGGGATTGGCCAAGGGTGGCAGGACTTTTACCTTCACGCTTACATTGTTGTTCTGCTCGATGATGCCCGACGGCAGGCCGATGTCGGAGTCGTCGCTTCCGAAGGGCGTCTCCTTTTCCTCCATCTCATCCTCCTCGTCATCGTCTTCTCCCTCATCTTTCTCCCCCTCCTTTTTCTTGTTTCCCGAGTCGTCGTTGAGGAACTTCTCGAGCATGGCGGCGAACTCATCCTCTTCCTTTCCGGTGGACGACTCCTTGGGGCGCTTTTCTTCGTCGAGCTCCTTGAGTAAGTTCATAATCATCGTGCCGAATACGAGCTCCTTGTCGGGATGTGTGGCGAAGGTTTGCTCGACGTCGAGGTCCGCACGGTCGATGACTTTGACGTCCATCTCGTCCCAGACATCCTGCATGTCTTTGGCGTTGATGATCGTGCTTTCCGTGAGCAGTACGCCCAGGATGGGCCAGTTGTTGCGGCCCTCTGCCATCTTCTTTCTGATGAGGTTGATTGTCTCGGACAGCTGCCAGACGGGGCTGACGCGGTGGCTGTTCTCGCTGAAATAGAGTGGGTCCTCGAGGTTGAAGGGCTCCTCGTCGGCCAGTTCTTCCTTCGTCGGCCAGTTGTCCAGGCAGACCACCACCAGACTCTTATGAGCGGCATATATAAATAATGTATTGTTTCGCAGGTAAGGATGGATGCCCTTCATGCTATCGGAATAGACCTTGCGGTTCGTTGCAAGCGATTCGAGGTGCTGCCAGATAGTGTCCCTGTTCTGTTTCTTGAATTCAGTTATAAGTTTGTTTCCAGTCATAATAATCTCTTTTGTTTAATGATAATCATAATAAAACAATAAGGACAAAACCCTTTCAGTAAAGGGCACAAGAGTTTTAGGGCAAATGCCGAAGCAAATGCCCGCGGTTACCATAGAGATTTCATTGGATGATTTCCCTATCACACAAACACAGGATGGGTACAATAAGTCAAAGAGCGCACATCAGGATACAGTCCTGCATGGGTGATGCGAGTTCTATGGCACAGCATTAACTGTGCGACAGAACAGCCCTACAGCTGGTCAATCCACTGATGTTTTTCTTCATGTACCTAAATGAAATGTTGTGTGATAGTTTTCAAAACTGGGGGCAAAGGTACACCAAAAACGCAATAGCACCAAACTTTTCGTCGAGAATATCTTTATTTTAACATTTATTATCCTGTTCGGCGCTGATGTCCATTGCTCGGAAGGCGTGCGCCTGACTGTTTTACCGGAAATCAAAATGTAGGCTCAGGCAGGCGTTTTTGTAGCAAAGTGTCAGTTATTGCACACTCTGTAAAGTGGGGAAAATGTAGCCGCAAAACGCCGGATTTGGTGGCGCCGAGTGGAGGGATTCCAAACGCCGCACGCGAAGTTGGTCAACGCCGCGTGCGGCGTTTGTATTTTCCCCATGCGGCGATTACGGATTCCGCAGGCGGAAAAGTGTGCAAAAATGCGATGAAATGGGCTGTTTTGTAAGCTGGAGTTGGCAATCTGGCCATTGAACAATGCAGATTCGCCATCGGCCATTGGAAAACGCCTCTTGTAAATCAAACAGTTATGAAATGTTCGCGTTCTAAGCGCAAAAAACGGAAAAAGGGTGGATAAGTAAGGGTAAATGGATTTTCGGCGATTCTGGAACGTTTCCGTAAAATGCGAGTGTAAGTAAAATCGCCCGAAAAGTATCATTTTGTCAAATTCGGAAAACCGTAAAACAAGAGGTCCGTAAAAATATTTCTGGATGAAGGATTGCCGATTATGAAATATTCTTCGTATCTTTGCAGCCGTTTTTGAACGGTATGATGACTGGATAGCCCATATCGCCAGCCGGCAAGTGTAACAACAGATGGTTCTCAGGAACCTGAATGCCGCCCTTCGGAAGAAGGGTGTGCAGCGTGTTCTTTTATTTATTGTTGTTACACTAAAACCGTTTAATCGTGAGAAAACATTTCAATCATGATTGGGTGTGCAGATGTACGCCCAACGAGGGAGTTGTGTACCTGGAAGCCAGGATGTTGAATGCCATCGTGAACAAAGGCATACGCGTGGTCAGGGCGGCTTCGGTCTGTGCCCGCAAAGCGCAGAAGGGGCTCCTGCTGGGCGACCTCTGTGCGGAAGCTGGACATCTGATGTGGGCGCTGAAGGTCTGGAAATACACGCTCAGACAAATCCACATGAAGGACTACAACGATTGGATCGACGTGCATTTCCGTCCGGAATACGTCAGGCTCAGGGACGTCATCTCCGACGGCGTCTGCGAGATGCTGGGCCGTCGCATCGATGATGTGGAGCGTCGCGTGGGGCTCTCCGACGCCCATGGACGCGACAGCTGGGCGTATAGGGCTGGCGATGGCTGGTACGACGCGCTCTGGTACGAGATGTACGACTGTGATTGGCAGGATACGCGGGAATACTTCGTCGCTATGGCCGACGAGATGCGCGACCGTCAGCAAAGGGAACTACTCCTCCTTGAGGCGCAGAATGACTGCGCCCCTCAACCTCAGGACTTCTTCGACTATTGGAACGACAGTCAGCCGGTGTTGCAAGAAGACCTCAGCGGTATGACAGATGATTGGGCTTAGTTCCCAATAGCGTGGTCAGCCCCGACATCGACACCGTTCCAGGCGTTGAGCGACGTCCAGTCGGTGGCAGGACTTGCCCAGAACGGGTCATCGGCGGGAAGGCCGAGGGGCAGGAAGACCGCCATGCAGAGGTAGATGCTTCCCGTGTTGATGTATTCCTCAGCCATGTGTATCTGGCTGCCGGTATAGCCTATGCGAAGCCAGCCGTCCTTGTCGAAGGTGAGCGGTTGGCTCAGCTGGCGCTGGATAACGGCGGTGAGGGCACAACGCACAGCGGCTGGGCTGACGTCCGTCGGAAGCAGGTGCAGCAGTGCGGCATCCGAGAGGGCATGGAAGGCTCCGAAGCGATAAGTGATGGAGCGGCCTGTGACGGGATAGGCCCCTTCGGGCGAAATCATACGCTCCAGCGACGCTGCTAGCCGTCCGTGCCGCTTCTCCTGAGTGGGCAGGAAGTCGGCGCCGGCCAAGTTGTGCTTCTTCATGATGCGAAGCACCTCGGTGAACATCGGATGGATGACAAGGCTGTTATAAAAGTCCAGATGGAAGGCGTTGCCGTCCCCATACCAGCCATCTCCCTTGTACCACTCTTCGCGGAACTTCCTGACGCCATAGTTCAGGCGTTCCGCATCGTATTCTCCTGTGAACTCCAGCAGGGCAGCCTCGACGATGGAGGCGAAAAGCAGCCAGTTGCTCTCGTAGGGCTTGATGCTCCGCGAGGTCTTCCACTCGTTCACGAGCCAGCTGCGAGTCTTTTTGTCCAGCTTCCCCCATATTTGCGTCGGTGCCCGCAAGAGACCTTCGGCCAGGAAAGCAGCATCCACCAGCGGCTGGGTGTGCCGGTTGTCGAACATAAGATGGTCGGGCGAGCTGGGGTTGACGGCGTTCTTGAGTCCCTTCACGACAAGCTCGATGTACTGTGCACGCAGTTGCCCCTCTTCATCATTCTTGTCCGGGCCGAGCTCCAGCCACGGGGCGATGCCGCAGATGGTGCGCCCCACTGCCTCCAGGTACGACACTTCGCGGCGCAAAGGGTCGTCGGAGAGTGACTCGAATGGCATTTTCTGCTTCAGCGTTCCTGCTGCCAAGTTCTCCAAGACCGGACGCGCAATGCGGGTCATTTCCTGCACCCACAGGCGCCGGTTGTCCATGCCTGTCGGCTTTCCCAACAGCTTCTTCATGCGCATCAATGCCTCTATGTAATAGTAGTCGCCGTAGGTGAGGGGAACGTCGATTTCCCTCTTCTCGGGCATGTGGCCCAGGCCGTGTTTCAGGATAAAGCCGCCTTGCTCTCCTTCCTCAGCGAGGTATGCGGGCGAACTGAGCGAGCGCAGCTGTTTCTCGGCCATGGCCAGCCATTTCGGTGCCATCTCACCCGGGTCGAGCTGACTCAGCTCTATCAGAGCGGAGGCCATGACGGCGGCAGCCGATGCGTCACGCTTCGCATTTGGTATGTCGGGGGCGTCATAGTCCCAATAGGGCACTCCGTCGGCTGGCAGTCTGGGGTGGCTCAGCAGGAATTTCCCGATGTTGCGGGCTTGCTCCAGGAAGATGGGATTCCGCGTTTCGCGGTACATCATTGTGTAGCCATACAGTCCCCATGCCTGACCGCGTGCCCAGGCACTGCCGTCGGCATAGCCCTGAGCTGTGTTCTTGGCGTGAGGCTGACCGGTTATGGTGTCGTATGATACCACATGGAATGTGCTGTAGTCTTCGCGGAAGTGGTTCTTCATGGTGGTTTTGGCGTGTGTCTCCGCTACTTTCACATAGCGTCGGTCGGAGAACTCGTGTGTCATGAAGCAAAGCATCTCGAGGTTCATCATGTTGTCGATGATGACGGGATACTGCCATTGCTTGCCGAAGTCCCAAGAGCGAATGACGCCCAGTTTAGGGTTCCACCGCGTGAGCAGGCTCTGTGTGCCTTCGTTGATGACATCCAGATAGTGCTTGTTGCCCGTGAGCCGGTAGCCCTGACCGAAACTGCAGTACAGCATGAAGCCCAGGTCGTGTGTGTCGGTGAGTTTCTTGGCAGGCTCCACACGGTCGGTAAAGAGCTCGGCAAAGTGTCGCAACTGTTCGTCGCTGTTGTTCTCATAGAGCAGCCACAGAACACCCGGGAAGAAGCCCGACACCCAATTGTCGTAGCGGCAGGTCTGCAGCTGCCCCTTCTCGTAGGTGCGTGGCAGCGCGTCCTTTTTGTCCTTCAATGTGTTGGCCATTAGCAGCGACTGGCTGGTAGCCCTTTGCAGGCTGCGTTCTATCACTTGCGACATCGTTTCGTCACTTTGCGCCACAGCCCCCATTGGAATCAGTGCCGCCAGGAAAATTAAGAGCTTTGCTTTCATAAAGGGAATAGTGTTATGGGATTAGAATTATCGGAGGCCCTCTTCCTTCTCTGCGTCGCAGGGTAGGGAGGGGGCTTTCAGTGTTTTATAGACATATTCGGGCAGAGCCTTGAGGGGTTTGCAGAGTCGGGATTTCTCCATCGTCTCTTCCTTGAGGAGTTTTATGGACGAGAAGAACCAGATGAGCGTTCCCAGCACGAGGGCATACTTCGCCAGACATATTATGCCGCCCAGCAGCCTGTTGAGCAGCCCTATGACGGGCAGATGGTTCATCAGCGAGGAGACCAGGGAACCGACGAGGTTCGCGACAAGAGGCACGATGACCCAAAGCAATATGAATGACACTACCTCACAGAGGGTAGGCATCGACAGGAAGCCTGTCAGCACCTTTGCCAGTTCCTGATAGTAAAGGCAGGCAATGACAAAACCTACCGCGAAAGCCACAAGCGAGACGAGCTGCTTGACGGCTCCCGAGAAGAGCCCGCTGACGAAGCCGACTCCTAAAAGGATGAGCAGAAGGATGTCCATGTATGGTTGTTCAGTTGTTAGTTATTTGTCGTCTGCCTCCAGGACGGGACAGGCAGCCGCCGTCGCCATCTATCGCGGCACACGGAAAAGAGTCGCTGCCGCAGCGGGCATGCTCTTTTTCGTTTGCCGGTTTCTTCATACGCAGCCTGCGTCTCTAAAGACACAGCCTGCAACAGTCCGTTCGCAGCCTCCGTCTCTCCGTACGCAGCTTGCGTCGGAAGAATCGGGGATGTCCGGTGACTGAATGCCGGGTGCCGAACCTGACATTTAAGCGTCGGGGGACAGAGATTTCAGGCTCGTTCAGAGCGTAGCCTTGATCTCGATCTCCTGGAATGTCTCAATCATGTCGCCTTCACGCAGGTCGTTGTAGCCTACGAGGGAGATGCCGCACTCGAAGTTCGTCGATACCTCCTTCACGTCGTCCTTGAAGCGCTTCAGGGCGTTGATGGCTCCCGTGAAGACCACGATGCCGTCGCGAATGACGCGTGCCTTGTTGCTTCGGCTGACCTTGCCGTCCACGACGTATGCACCTGCCACGGTGCCCACCTTCGTGATGTGGTAAACCTGTCGAACCTCGACCTGTGCTGTGACTTCTTCCTTGATTTCGGGCGACAACATGCCCTCCATGGCGTCCTTCACCTCCTCGATGGCGTCGTAGATGACGCTGTAGAGGCGGATATCGACATCCATCTGCTCGGCCAGTTTGCGTGCAGCGGCAGAGGGACGCACCTGGAAGCCTACGATGAAGCAGTTGTCTGCTGCGGCTGCCATGTTGACGTCGCTCTCGCTGATCTGGCCCACTGCCTTGTAGATGACATTGACCTGCACCTTCTCCGTAGAGAGCTTGATGAGAGAGTCGCTGAGGGCTTCGATGGAGCCGTCCACGTCGCCTTTGACGATGAGGTTGAGCTCCTGCACACCCCCGAGAGCGATGTTGTGGGCCAACTCTTCCAAGCCGCGACGCTTCATGGTGCGCAGGCCCTGTTCGCGAGCCAGCTGTTCGCGCTTGCTGGCTATCTCGCGAGCCTCCTGGTCGGAGTCCATGACGTGGAAAGCATCGCCAGCCTGCGGAGCACCGTTGAGGCCGAGAACCGTGGCAGCTTGCGACGGGCCGATAGCCTCAACGCGCTGTCCGCGTTCGTTGAGCATAGCCTTCACGCGACCGTAGTTCGTGCCGGCCAGTATGATGTCGCCCACATGCAATGTGCCGTTGCTGACGAGCACCGTAGCCACATAGCCGCGGCCCTTGTCCAGGCTGGACTCGATGACGGAACCCGTCGCCTTGCGGTTGGGATTTGCCTTGAGGTCGAGCATCTCAGCCTCCAGCAGCACCTTCTCCAAGAGGTCTTCTACGCCGATTCCCTTCTTGGCGCTGATGTCCTGGCTCTGGTACTTGCCGCCCCATTCCTCCACGAGGAAGTTCATGGCAGCAAGGCCTTCCTTTATCTTGTCGGGGTTAGCGCCCGGCTTGTCTATCTTGTTGATGGCGAAGACGATGGGCACGTTGGCAGCTGTGGCATGCGCAATGGCCTCCTTCGTCTGCGGCATGATGTCGTCGTCTGCAGCAATGATGATGATGGCGATGTCGGTGACCTGAGCACCGCGGGCACGCATGGCGGTGAAAGCCTCGTGGCCGGGAGTGTCGAGGAAGGTGACGTGGCGTCCGTCATCGAGCGTCACATTGTAGGCACCGATGTGCTGTGTGATGCCGCCTGCCTCACCCGCAATGACATTCGTCTGCCGGATGTAGTCGAGCAGGGACGTCTTACCATGATCGACATGGCCCATGACGGTAACGATGGGAGCGCGTGGCACGAGATCTGCCTCGTCGTCCTCTTCCTCGCTGACTGCAGCACTGACCTCTGCACTAACGTATTCTGTGGTAAAGCCGAACTCTTCGGCGATAAGGTTAATCGTCTCGGCATCCATTCTCTGGTTGATGCTGACCATGATGCCGATGCTCATGCAAGTGGCGATGATCTTCGTGACGGGCACGTTCATCATCGTGGCAAGCTCGTTGGCCGTCACGAACTCGGTCAGCTTGAGCACCTTGCTCTCTGCTGCCTCGTTGGCCAGCTCTTCCTCCATGCCTTGGCGGATGGCCTCGCGCTTCTCGCGGCGGTACTTGGCGCCCTTGCCCATCTTCGTGCCCTTGCTTGTGAGGCGGGCAAGCGTCTCACGAACTTGCTTTGCCACCTCTTCGTCGCTTACCTCAGGCTGCAGGGGAGATTGCTTGGGCTGGTTCTTCTGCTTCTTCTTGCCGTCGCCGCTGTTCTGTTGTTGCTGCTGGTTGCTGCTGTTCTTCTTCTGTCCGGCTTGCGGCTGATTGGCAACGGCATTGACATCGACACGCTCCTTGCCTACACGGAGACGCTTCTTCTTGTCTCCACCTTGAGCCTCAAGGCGTTCGCGGCGGCGTTCCTCGTGAGTCTTCTTCTTGGGGCGCGTTGTCTGGTTCAGGCTGTCAAGGTCAATCTTGCCTTTGATGGTCAAAGAAGGAGCCGCGCTGGCAGCCGGTGTGAGGCGGAAGATTTCTTCCTCTTTCTTCTCAACAGGAGCGGGTTCTGCAGGCGCCTCTGTCGGAGCAACAGGCTTCTCTGGTTGTACGGGCTCGGCAGGTGTTTCCTTTGGAGCGGGCTTGGGCGCTTCTGCTTTCTTCTTCTTCTCTTGGGCAGGCTTTGCCTTTGGCTTTTCAGCTGGAGCCTTCTCCGATTTCGATGCTTCGGCGCGTCCTTTGTTCAAGTCGATGCGTCCCAGAATCTTGGGGCCTTCCATCTTGGGTGCCTCAATCTGCACTTCTTCCACAGGCTTTGGCTTGGGTGCTTCCTTGCGCTCCTTCTTGGTCCCGCCGCTGTGTTGCTGAATGAGCTGTGTCGCCTCATTGCGCAGTCCTTTGTCAGAGCTGAATTCGCTTTGCAGCTGGGCGTATTGCTCTTCAGTAATCTTGTAGTTGGGATTGGCCTCAACCTCACTGAAGCCTTTCTTCTGCAGGAAGTCAACGGCCGTCTGCAGTCCGATGTTGAATTCCTTGGTTACTTTGTTTAATCTGATGCTCATATATTATTCCGGCTTCTTCCTTGAATGGTTAAATGGGTCTAATGGGCTTAATGGGTTTAATAGGCTAAGGGTGGTCTTATGGCGTGTTATTCGAACTCGGCTTGCAGGATGCGCAGCACTTCGTCGACGGTTTCCTCTTCGAGGTCGGCGTTCTGTATGATCATCTCTCGCTGTGCGCCCAGCACGCCTTTTGCTGTCTGGAAGCCGATCTTCTTGAGCTCGTCGATGATCCAGGGCTCGATGGCATCGGTGAATTCGTCGAGGCTGACGTCGTCGTTGTCTTCGTCGTTGTCGAGTTCGCGGAAGACATCGATGGTGTAGCCCACGAGCATGCTGGCGAGCTTGACGTTGAGTCCGCCTTTACCTATGGCGAGGGAAACCTGGTCGGGGTCGAGATAGACTTCTGCCGTGTGCTCTTCTTCGTTGATAGAGACGCTGTTGACGCGAGCGGGGTTGAGGGCGCGGGTGATCATGAGCTGTGTGTTGGAGGTCCATGTCACTACGTCTATGTTCTCGCCTCTCAGTTCGTGTACGATGCCACGCAGGCGGCTGCCTTTCACGCCTACGCAGGCTCCTACGGGGTCGATGCGGTCGTCGTAGCTTTCCACGGCAATCTTGGCGCGTTCGCCCGGGATGCGTGCTATCTTGTGAATGGTGATGAGGCCGTCCTGTATCTCGGGCACTTCGGCTTCGAGCATGCGTTGCAGGAATTCGGGTGCTGTGCGGCTCAGGATGATGCGGGGCTTGCCGCCGGTGTTCTCCACGCGGAGGATGACGGCGCGGGTGCTTTCGCCTTTGCGGAAGAAGTCGCCCGGTATCATTTCCTGGCGGGGGAGGAGCAGTTCGTTGCCTTCCTCGTCCATGAGCATTGTCTCGCGCTTCCAGGTCTGATACACTTCGGCGCTGATGACTTCGCCTTCGCGCTCTTTGTATTCGTTGTAGAGCGAGTCATACTCCAGCTCCATGATGCGGCTGGCGAGGGTCTGGCGGAGTTGCAGGATGGCGCGGCGCCCGAATTCGGACATCTCGACGCGCTGGCTTACTTCCTCGCCTATCTCGTAGTCGTCCTCGATCTGTTGTGCATCGCTCAGCGAGATTTCCTTGTTTGTGTCGTTCACTTCGCCATCCGGCACGACGACGCGGTTGTGGTAGATCTCGAAGTCGCCCTTGTCGGGATTGACGATGATGTCGTAGTTTTCATCTGAGCCGTACATCTTGGCGATGACGTTGCGGAAGCATTCCTCCAGCACGCTGACCAGTGTGGCACGGTCGATGTTGTTTTTCTCTTTGAAGTCGGCGAACACTTCTATCATGTCCACCGAGTCCTTTGATTTAGTTGTCTTTGCCATTATGATTTGTTTTGTTTCTTTCTGTTTTAGGGGGATTTCATAGGTCTTCCTGGGATTTCCAAGGATTTTCCAGGTTTTCTTGGGCTATTTCACCTTGATGAGGTATTTCGTGTAGGCTACGTCGCTGAAGCGGAAGTCTGTGGGGACCTCCATCGTGACGGGGCGTTTCTTGCCTTCTTCCTTGACCTTTTGCATGATGCCGAGCTGGAAGCCGTCGTCGCCTACGCTGAGCAGTGTGCCGTGGAACTTGTGGCCGTCGTGGAGTTGTGTTTCTACTTCCTGTCCGATGTGTATCTCGTACTGACGACGCACGCGGAAGGGTTGTCCGAGGCCTGCGCTGCCCACCTCGAGCTCGTAGTCTTCTTCGTCACGGCTCAGGCGCGACTCGATGTGACGGCTCAGGTCGGCACAGTCTTCTATCCACACGCCGTCCTGATGGTCTATCTCCACGACGATGCGGTCATCTGGGCTGATGTTGATGTCAACGAGGAAATACTCTTTGCCTTCAAGCCATTCTTCTACGGCTTTCTGCACTGCACTTTTGCTGATCATTTGTCTTAAGTGTTTTTTAGGTTATTAAAGAAAAGTGAGGAACTCTCGAGCCCCTCACTTTCATCTTTTCGCGTGCAAAGGTATGGTATTTCTGCGAAACCTGCAAATAATTAGGAAGAAAAATGGCGAAAAGGCGGGAATTTTGTTTGCAGGAACGGCTTTTTCATGCCCCTTGTGAGGGGGTGAAAAACGCCGCGTGCGGAAATTGCCAACGCCGCACGCGGAAATGGTCATCGCCGCACGCGGGGATTGCCATCGCCGCACGCGGCGTTTTCAAGGCCCTTTCTGGGGGGTGGGAAATGCCTTGTGGAGCCCCCTGTTTTTCGGGGTTCAGACGGTGATGCCGCGGTACTCCTGCTGCACCTGTTCGTAGCTTTGCAGGTTGCCGATGTCGTAGCGGCGTCCGGGCATCTCCATGGCGTGGACTGGTGTCTGCGTGCAGAGCCAGGCGATGTAGCTGCCCGGGGCATCTGTGCCGCAGCCGCTCTCGATGCCTTTGCGCACGAGGCGCGCGTCCTGCTTCGTGTAGTAGTAGAAGGGCGGGCAGGCCCAGTGCGTTTCGGGTGTGGGCGACTTCTCCGTCATGCGGAGCACGCGGTCGTTCCCGTCAATGGTGACGATGCCGCATTTCAGGAGTTTCTTGTCGTCCTTCTCATAGAAGCGCATGATGCAGGAGGTCTGCTTATGGTGGGCATAGCGGACGAAGCGTTGCAGACTGAAGTCCAGCAGGTTGTCGCCTGCGATGACCAGCATGTCGTCGTCCAGGGCAAGCTTGTCGATGGCGAACTGTATGTCGCAGACGGCTCCGAGGCGCGTCTCGTTGCTCTCCGTGCCGTCGTCAACGACCGTCACCTTCTGTGTCTTCGTCCCGGCCCAGTCGAGGAAGTGATGGGCGAACTTGTGGTTGGAGATGACGATGTACTCATCGACTAGGCCTGCACCGTCGATATCGTCGATGAGCCAGTCGAGGATGGCTTTTCCGCCCACCTTGAGGAGCGGCTTCGGGAAGTTCTCTGTGAGGGGATAGAGGCGGGTGGCATAGCCCGCCGCAAGGATAAGGCACTTCATTGTTTAAGTGAAAAGTGAATAGTGAAAAATGAAAAATAAAAGTATCTGTTTAAGTGAAAAGAGAAAAGTGAATAGTGAAAAACAGAAATGTCTTCTTCAAAAGGAGCCCTGAAGCGTCAGTAACTCTTATTTTTCACTATTCACTTTTCACTATTCACTTTTTACAAAAGTCCGTCGGCGCTGTCGCAGATGTGGACGCTGTACTTGCCCTCGAGGTGCGGGAAGACCTTGAGGTATTCTCTTGTGACGTGCTCCGCGATGCTTGCCTCGAAGGCCGGGTCGATGAGGGCCATGCAGCAGCCTTTGAAGCCTGCGCCGCTGAAGCGTCCGCCGTAGATGCCGTCGGTGTGGCGCATGATGTCGTAGAGCATCTTCAGTTCCGGCGAACCGGTCTCCCAGTTGGAGATGCTGCTCTGTCCGCTCTCGAAACTGAGGCGGCCGTATGTCTCGAGGTCCCCCCGGCGCCAGGCCTCTACGCCTTGCTCCACGCGGTCGAACTCCGTGTACCAGTGCTCGGCTCGGCGCCGCCATGTCTCCGGCAGGCGCTCCTTGTACTGCTCGTATATCTCGCGAGGCACGGCCCTCAGGTTGGCCTCGGGGAACTTGCCGTACTCCATGCCGGCGTATGCCATCAGGGCGTAGGCGGCACTGCGGGCTTCATCGACTCGCATGTTGAACTTGCTGCCGGCCAGCGTCCTCTCGATGCCGCTGAAGAAGACGGCGATGCGATACGGCTTCATCGACGGATGCGTCGGGATAAGCTCATACTCGTCGGTCTTCGTGTCGAGGTAGAGCAGGTGGTTCTTCTTGGAATAGACCTCGCAGCTCTGGTCGAGTTTGCCGCTGTTCACGCCCACATATTCGTTCTCGGCAGCCATCGAGATGAGGATGAGCTCCAAAGGCGTCGGCTGGATGTCGTTGACTTTGCAGAGCGCCTTGAGGAAGACGAGGGCCACTGCTGCCGACGACGAGAGGCCGCCGATGGGAAGGCTCCCCTCGATGACGCCGCTCAAGCCACATGACAGGGGATAGTGCTCGGCAAGCTTGATGGTGGCGCCGCGAAGGTAGTCGGCCCAGTCGTCGCACTTCAGGCGAGGCACATCGCGGACATGGAACTGCGCACGCTTGTCGAACTGTAAGGAGCAGAGCTCCACCACACCATTGTGCTTCGGACTGTAGGCGATATGGATGCCCTTGTCGATGGCGAAGCCGGTAATCTTGCCGAGGTTGGCATCGCTGTGAGCACCAAGCGGGCAGACACGGTAGGGACAGAAGGCAAGAGCCTCAGGCTCGCGCTTATATATCTCTTGGAATCTTTCTTGGCATTTCATGTTTTCTGTCTGTATAAAGTGAATAATCCGTGTGTTCGGGAAATCTATCTTAGTGCGATGTTCTGCCTCGCTCCCATGTTCTCGTTGAAGCGCAGGCGGTAGTCGGCTTTGTCGCGGTTGCTTGTGCGGATGGTGATGACCTGCGTCTCGCCCGGCAGCATGGAGAAGAAGTTGTCGCTGTAGAACGTGCCGTGTATGGGTCTGTCTTGTATGTCCGTCAGGAGCAGCTGGCAGAAGAAGGCGATGCGCGGACTGTTGTTCTTGATTGTCACCTCCCACACGAGGCTCCCGTCCTTGTCGGGAAGGCGGCGCGAGGTCACGGCGGGCTTTGCTTCGGGCAGGAAGGCAAGCGGTTCGAAGCCACCGGTGCAGGGGCCGGTCAATGTGTTCTTGCCTTCGTACCTGCTCGTCGAGCGCCAATAGAAGTTGCGGCTCACGACATTGCCTCGGGAATCGGTCAGCTCCAGAGCGATGAAGTGAACCGGAGATATGTCAGTGGGAATGTCAACGAAGATGATGTCGTTTGCCACGCCGTCGGCAGGCACATCGATATTTTCTGTCACAGAATTTATCCTGTGGCTCTGCATGTCATAGAGTTCAGCCTTAGCCTTGAGCCCCCTCTGCTCTGTGAGCAGGTCGTTGTAAACGCTGACAGTGCCCTTTATGTAATCGTATTGTATGTGGACAGGCTCGAGGGCGTGCATGGTGTGATAGAGGGAAGCGGTCGGCTCCAAGAACCAGTCCCACATCCTTGCACACACCTGCCAGTTCGGGCTGTTGTGGTACCAGAAGAGCAGACCCGAGCACCAGCGGTCGCCGTACTGCAGCTTGTTCTCGTTCCACACCTCCCAGATGCTCTTCGAGTTGATGGCGCCCACCATCTGCCCCCTGCGGGCGAACTCCTCGATGTTGTGCGACTCGCCGTATTGGTTTACCATGTCCTTGTAGACGGTGGTCATGAGGTAGAAGCCGGAGCCTTCCATATAGTTCCATGTGGGGTTGTTGACAGGCCAGAGGTCTTCCCGAGGCATCATGTCGTAGAGGCTCTCGACGATGGGAAGCGTTGGCGCCCCGTACTCAGGGTTGAAGCCGTCCACGCGGCTGCCTCTGTCCGAACCGGTGTTCTCGTAATGGCGCATGGGGTTCACTTGCTTGTAAGGGCTGCCGTCGTGTATGCCGTCGCACTCGCTCTGCATCTGGTAAGGCACCTCTGGCGCCAGGCTCTTGATGAGTTCCTCGGCACCGGATACAGCAGTGCTCTCGTTGCTCGAGACATAGAAGACGATGCTTGGATGGTTGCGGATGCGCTTCATGGTGTTCTCCACATTGGCAAGGTAGAGTTCCTCGTCCATCGGGTGCTTCGTGTCGCCTGTCATCCAGAACTCTTGCCAGACCATGATGCCTAACTCGTCGCACAGCTCGTAGAAGCGGTCGCTCTCTGCTATGCCGCCTCCCCAAAGGCGAAGCAGGTTGATGCCTGACTGGTCAGTGTAGGCGAGCTCTGTTTCCATGCGTTGGTTGTTGGTGCGGAGCATAGCCTCGGGTATCCAGTTGCTGCCGCGAACGAAGACCTTGTGGCCGTTCACGATGAAGACCTTCGACTTGTCGGGTGTTTCGCGGGAAGCGATGACTTCGCGGATGCCGAAGCGTGTGGAGAGCGTGTCCAGGAGATTGTCTTTGTCGTCGAGCAGCATCAGTCGCAAGGTGTAGAAGAACTGTTCGCCTTTGTTCTTCGGCCACCAGAGACGGGGGCGCTTCATGACAAGCTGGGGATAGTCCTTGGGCGAGAAAGTAACGGTCGTGTGTTCGCCGCGTTGCAGCTTTATCTTCTTCGACTTGAAGGTGATGCCTGTCCCGTCTATCTCTCCTTTGACGGAGCACTCGCCGCTGCCGATGTTGGGGTTCCATATCTCTACGCTCACTGTCTCCCGTGCCTCGTCGTAGTTCGGGTGAGAGAGCTCCGACGAGATGTAGGGGTTGCGCATCTGCTGGAGGCCTGTGGCATAGAGCCGTATCGGGCGCCAGATGCCGGTGTTGCGGTCGCGGACGCCGTCCACGAAGGTAAAGTCCCAACCCACCGACATGAGATGTGTGACGTTCTGTCCGATCCAGCCGTCGCCGCCGTTGTGCCATTCGTCGCCCGCTCCCCAAGTCTTCGGTGTTGATGTGCCAGGGATGTCGACGGGGAAGACGCGGATGGCGAGGGCTGCTTTCTGGCCGGGTTGCACGGCGCGGTCGGTGATGTCGAACGGCTGGCTGTTGAACATGCCTGCCATCGTGCCGATCATGTAGCCGTTCACCCATATCTCGGCCCGATAGTTGATGCCCATCGGTTCGAGCCAGATGCGTTTGCCCTTGTACTCTATGGGCACGACGAACTCCGTGCGGAACCAGTATGTGTAGAACTCGCGGCCCACCTTTGCGATGTCGGGGATGAGGTCGTTCGAGAGCTTGTTGGTTTGCCCGTAGTACGGCTCGGGGTAGACCTTTTGCTCGACGAGGTTTGTCAAGACGGTGGCGGGCACAATGGCTTCCTTCCAGCCTCTTGTGTTGAAGCCGGGCATAGAGATTTCTCTGCCCGTAGCCTTCGTCTCCCCGTCGCGCATCATGTACCACGTCGTATTGCCGCCGTGCTGAAGGCGGGAGTCGAGGCTGATGTAGTTGTGCCTGTCGCTTGCCGAGGCGGGCAACAATGCGATGAGTGCCAATAAGGCAAGGATTATGTGTTTCATGTGTTCAGTATTTCGTTGTTATCGTTACTTCTCAAGCAGTGCCGCAGCGCACCAGAGGTACGGGCCTTGGCCGTGGTAGTCGCCGGTCATCTTGGGGCGGTCCAGGTAGTAGTTGAAATCGTTCTTCTTGCTGGTGCCGACGCAGATGTTCGTCACGTCGTCGTTGCTATTTATATAAGGAAGCAGGGCGAGCCATGCCTTTCGTGCAGCGGGAGCATACTTTCCGGCAGGCAGCCATCCCTCTTTCACGCCGCGGATGAAGGCGTAGGTGAACATGGCAGACCCCGATGTCTCTGTCCAGAAGTCGGGTTGGTCAATGAGCTGGTTCCAGAGGCCCTCGGCGTTGCGATAGTACAGCAAGCTCTTCATCATCTTCCGGTATCCTTTCATGATGCGCTTGTAGTAGGGGCTGTCCTTCGGAAGGGCTTTCAGCACTTCGGTCAGCCCGACAGCCATCCATCCGTCGCCGCGTCCCCAGTAGAACGGGACGTCGGGCGCGTGGTAGAAGAGACCATTGGGGCGTTGCAGTTCGTCGAGGTACTTCACCATCTCGTGGGCAGCGCGGTCGATGTACTTGCGGTTGCCCGTCGTGTAGTATGCCCAGGCCTGTACGATTGTAATCATGTACATGTCGTCGATCCACATGCGCGTCTGCCACGTATAGCCTTGGCGTGCCAGCCGTTTTTCGCTTTCCTTGGCGTTCGGCGGCAACTGCCATTGTGTGTCGGCATAATCGAGGCCCATTTCCTTGTAGCTCTCCTCGGTGGGGAATGACTTGTAGAGGCTCAGCGGCAGCGACCCGAACATGTTGAAGTCGACGTGGTTCTTGGCGGGAAAGTTCTCTTTGTAGTTTGCCAGGAGGTCGTCGAAGCGTTCCTTCATCTTGCGGATGATGACGTCGTCCTTCATGGCGCGTCCCCACATCAATGCCCCGTTCCAGGTGCATACTTCGTGGTAGCCCAGGTTCTTCGTGTCGCCCCAGCAGGCGTGTTTCCCATCGATGAAGTGATAGGCGAGGCGTCGTCCCACTTCCTGAGGCGTGCTGCCTGCGGGGAAGTCGCGAAGGAGGTCTTTTTGTGCGCCGGAGGCCATAGCCACCAGCAGCGTCAGGATGGATAGAAGATGTCGTTTCATAAAATTGGTTTTTTCGTGCAAAGATAGCAAAAAGTTTGTACAACATGAAGCATTGCGCCTAAAAACTTATTATATTATGCTCTTTTTCCCGCTTCATAATCCCTAATCCCCAATCTTTTCGTACCTTTGCGCAGTTAATTAGCCGACAAGAGAGCAATGGAGAGGCATTTCTGCTTAGACGACTCGCCGACGTTTCGCATGATAGCGCTCGACGAGGTGGACTCGACGAACAGCTTCCTGCGACGCCTGGACACGCAGGGCGACCGACGCATGACGTTGGTGACGGCGGAGTACCAAAGTGCAGGCCGGGGAGCCGGCACGAACCATTGGGAGTCGGCTCGCGGCGAGAACCTGTTGCTGAGCCTGCGTGTGATGCCTTCCAACCTGCCGGTCCGACGGATGTTCGCCCTCTCGGAAGCCACAGCGCTGGCATTGAAGGAAACGATAGACAGCTTCAGCCTCCCCCGTCCCCTCCAAAGGAGGGGGGAATTGTCCGCTGCTACTGCGCCGTTCCCCCCTCCTTTTGAGGGGACGGGTGAGGCTACCATCAAGTGGCCCAACGACATCTACTATGAGGACAGCAAGGTGGTGGGCATGCTCATCGAGAACGACCTGCAGGGGGCCTTGGTGCGAAGTTCTGTTATCGGCATCGGCATCAATGTCAACCAGCGGCGATTCCTGAGCGATGCGCCTAATCCGCGCTCTTTGGCAGACATCGTGGGGCACGACATCGACCGCCGCATCGTGCTGGAGCGGTTTATGGAACGCTTCTTGCATTACATGAACCTCATAGACGAGGGCAAGGACGACGCCCTCGATGCCCTTCACGAGCACTACAAGACGCACCTCTACCGCTTCGGCGAGGAGCACAAATATGTCGATGAAATGGGCGCTTTTTGCGCCAAGCTCGTCGATGTGGAGCCTTCCGGCCACCTCGTCCTGCAGGATTCGGAGGGCAAGCTGCGCCGCTATGAGTTCAAGGAGGTCAGGTTTGTCCTATAGTCCGACACTATCCACTATACCAAATATAAAATAAAGACATGAGATTCAAACGCATTCTTCTTAAGCTTTCGGGCGAGAGCCTGCAAGGCGAACAGGGCTACGGCATCGACGTGAAACGTCTGAACGAGTATGCCCAGCAGATTAAAGAGGCCGCCGGCATGGGCGTGCAGATTGGCATCGTCATCGGCGGCGGCAACATCTTCCGTGGTTTGTCAGGAGCCGGCAAGGGCTTCGACCGAGTGAAGGGCGACCAGATGGGCATGTGTGCCACCGTCATCAACTCGCTGGCGCTGAGCAGCGCGCTGGATGCTGTGGGCCAGAAGAACAGGGTGATGACAGCCATCCGCATGGAGCCCATCGGCGAGTTCTACGGCAAATGGAAGGCCATCGAGGCCATGGACAGGGGCGAGGTGGTCATCTTCAGTGCCGGCACAGGCAGCCCTTACTTCACCACCGACACCGGCTCATCGTTGCGCGGCATAGAGATAGAGGCCGACGTGATGCTCAAAGGCACGCGTGTGGACGGCATCTATACGGCCGACCCCGAGAAGGACCCGACTGCCACAAAGTTCCACGACATCACCTATGAGGAAGTCATTGCCCGCGGCCTGAAAGTGATGGACATCACCGCAACCGCCATGTGCATGCAGAACAACCTGCCCATCTATGTCTTCAACATGGACATTGTGGGCAACCTGAAGCGCGTGCTCGACGGAGAGGAGATAGGCTCTTTGGTTCACAACTAAGGCTCACATCGGGCGGGCACAATCCTGCCCCTTTTGGGCGTTTCCACAGACTTTTTTCAGACCTCTCAAAACCCCCTTGTGAGGGGGTTGAAAACGCCGCGTGCGGGGATTGCCAACGCCGCACGCGGAAATGGTCATCGCCGCAGCCGGGGATTGCAATCGCCGCACGCGGCGTTTTTACACATAAAGCCCGCCTATGCGGAGATGCACAGGCGGGCTTGTTTTGTTCTGCCTTTCCCCTCCCTTTGGAGGAGGGGTTGGGAGAGGGTTTACTTAACAAGAATCTTCTTGCCGTCCACGATGTTGATGCCCTTAGCTGGCTTGCTCAGGCGCTGGCCTGCCAGGTTGTAGATGCCGATGGTCTGGATGCTTTCGCTTGCCGTCACACCCTTGATGCCGACGGGATCGAAGTCGGCCAGGATGGGATAGCTGCCCGGCTCCATGTCGCAAGACCATACCGTGGGATCCCATGCCACAACCTGACTCTGCAGCTCGGCAAAGTTGTTGCCATCGTAGTAGAGGATGCCGCTCATTTCTTCTGTGTCGCGAACCGGACCGAAGTTCTTGTCCGTATTGTTCCATACAGCTACGTTCGTGTACGAGCCTGCGGGCGTTGCAGCTTGGAAGCCTCCGCCGATGATGCCTCCGTGGTTGGAGGAGCCGGCTGCATAGACATTGTTCATCACTACCTTGTTGCGTACACGTCCGATGATGCCGCCCGTGTAGTCGCTCGTGCCGTTGACTTCCACATTAGCATAGCAGTTGGTGATGTGGCTCTCGTCGGCAATGTTGCCGAACATGCCGCCGCAGTAGCCGTTCGCTGTTACCTTACCGGTTACCCAGACGTTCTCGATGTAGCAAGGACGGCCGTAGGTGGAGTGACCGAGGTAGCCGGCCAGGATGCCCGTGCCGCCTGCACATTCTACGGTAGCGTTCTCCACACCGAGGTTGCGCACATTTCCGCAAAGCACGCCGAAGAGACCGCAATAGTCATACGAGCCGGTCGTGTTGGATGTCAGGTTGCGGATGACGTGGCCCTGACCGTCGAAATCGATGAAGGGATAGCCGTTCGACTGGTCGGGGATGTTGAAGAGAGGCGTCCAGTCTGTTACGCCAGCCATATCGACATCGTCCTGCATCACAATATAGTTCGTGCGGCCTGATACAAGCAGATTGAGCAGACCGGAAAGGTCGGCAGCCGTCTTCACTACGAACGGGTTGTCCTTAGAGCCGAGAGGCGAAGTGGAAGGCTTCTCGTTGGTGTAGGAACCGTCGTCGGCGAGATAGACAATCTTGTGCGTGTCGAAGAGGAGCGGATACTCATCCTCGCCCAGCGTCTGATACCAGTCGACTTCTTCGCTCTGGCTGCCGTTGAGCTTGAAGCAAATCTCGCCGCTTGCCAGCTGCTCGGCAGAGACAAAGCCCGCATGGGGAAGTGCTTCTGCAAAGTTGTCGTTGTTGGCAGCCTTAGCAGCACTGCCCTGAAGGAGATAGACGTTCTCGAACTTAGAGTTTCCGTGATCACGCAGACGACCTACAAGGCCACCAGTGGACTGATTTCCGCCAGCCTCAGAAATCTTACCTACATTAAGGCAGTTGAAGAGACCGGTGAAGTTGTTGTTGTTGACGTAACCGCAAATACCACCTACATAAGCATTAGCATTTATGTGGGTGATAGTGCCGTAGTTAGCGCAGTTGGTGTACTTGACACCATTGTTTGAGTAAGCGCCAATGCCGCCAATGCAGTCATTGCTGCCTGCCTTGTCATTGATGCTACCGCTGAACGAGCAGTTCGTGGCTGAGCTGTTCTCGCTCAGGTGACCGCAGACGCCACCGATGTGATGTGAAACATCAGGAACTGCAATGTTGAGTGAAGAATGGATGTTGCTGAGGCTAGTGCCTGTTGCCCAACCGATAGCACCAACGCCTGTGCCGCCGTTATACTCGAAGGCACCTTCAATGCTGAAGTTCTTGATGGTTGCGCCAGAAGCATAGCCTATGAAGCCCTGAGCGTCGCCGCTAAGCGAGAAGTCATAGTAGCCTGCCTCTCCTTCTTCCTCCACGACATAATGGCCGAAGTTGGTTATCTTGTGGTTCTGTCCGTCGAACTCGCCTTTGAAGGGATGGTCTGGGGTGCCGATAGGCTCGTAGCCATGCTCTGTGATAAATTCGCCCATATCGATGTCTGCCGTAAGGACAGCCTTAGCGTCCGACTCACCGTTGTTCACTCTCATAGAGAAGAGCATTACGTCTCTTGCACTGGCAAGCTGGTAAACGCCGTCCACTGGCTTTATCATCAAATCACATCCGTTCAGCTTCTCGGCGATGGCGATTGCCTCTTCAGTCGTGACAGTTCCTTCACCATCGTCATTACTGTAGTGGTTCCGTGCGTCCTCTATTTCTTGTTTCCACAAATTATACGCTTCTTCTTCAATGAGTCCTGCATCAAACAGGCTTTCAATGATGTCGGACAGCTTGTTGGCTGCATCATACATTGCGATGTAAGCCTTGCGGCAGGCATATACCTCGTTGAAGAGGTCGGAGAAGGTGTTGATGATTGCCATCTTGTCCTCGCCTTTTATTAAGGTGCCGCCAGTCAGCAGAGTGTCGGCCTGTTCAACGGTGAATGCAATCTGCTCCTTCAGTCCCTTGTACATGTTGGGATAAACGAAGAAGTCGTCATTGCTGTCACTGTGTTCGAAATCCAAGATAACCTGAGCGCGAGCCTTGTAGCCTTCGAGAACCTGTGAGAGGTCTTCGTCAGCTTCCTCTGCCGTGCCAAGATAGTAGACGTGCAGATTGCCGAAAGACAGCCATTGGTTATCCAGGCCTGAGCTGAGGTTGCGCACGCCAACGGCAAGCACACCGTCGGTAACCTCTGTTGCGCAGAAGTTCTGGTAGCGGCCTGCCTTGAATGCTACGGAAGAACCGGTCATTGCGTTGGGCACCCATCCTATGATGTCGCCGTCGTCATACAGGGCATCGCTGCCTTCGCCGAGGCAGTTCACACCAGGTTCGGCATCTCCCTCTGCGATAACATCCTCGCCGGGAGTCATGACGAAGTTGTATGTGTCGTTCATGTAGAGCTGTCCGGCATGCAGCTTGTAGGTGACATCTGCTCCGGGACGGTACATGCCGTTGAGTGACATCATGTATATGCCGTTAGGTATTTCGGTGAAGGACTGTGTGACATTGAATGTGCCGTTTCCAAGTCCGCGAAGGATAGGCATGATGCTTGCTGTGCCGCCAGAAGCGAGGGCCATGCCGTCGGCGGCTTCCCTGGTCCATCCTTCAAAGCCTTCTGCAAAGGCGGGATTGTTGAGCAGACGAGTTACCTCGGTTCCTGCCGTGATGCCGCCTGCTATGGCATTCTGCAGCATCTGGTTCATGAAGGCTATCTCCTTTGTGATGGCCTCGTCGTCCAGGGAGAGATTCTCCATGATGTAGGGGTAGCTGCCGTTAGGATAGTCGTTGCCTGGCTCTACCTCATTCTGGAGATAAGCCGTGATGAGGTCGTACCACTCGCCTTCGCCCGGGTTCTCATCCAGGTAAGTGAGGGCAGCATTGCAAGCATCGGCATAAGCCTGATAGTTGGCGGCGGATGTCTTGACGCTTTCCTTCAGCTCAAGGTCGGCCTTATATTTCTCTAAGAACTCGTCGAGGCCTTCGATGTCGCTCCACGACTCGATGGCGGCCTTGTATTGGTCGATCAGTGCCTGATAAGCCACCATGTCCTCGAGGAACGTTGTCTCGCTTTCGATGATCTTGTTGATGAAGTCGGTTATCTCGTTCGGGTCTGAGTCATTGCTGATGTTCTCATAGTCTCCGGTGCTTGTCAGATAGACGATAGGCCCTGTGCCGTACGGCAGGGGATATTGGTCTTGTCCCAAGGTCTGGCGCCATGCGGCGTCGATGAACGACTCTCCGTTCAGCTTCCAGCATATCTCGCCGCTTGTCAGCTGGTCTTCGGAGAAGTTGGGGAAGTTGGACTGAGCGCCGTACATGCTGAAGCAATTCTTGATGGTGAACTTGGCGCCTGAGCCGTTGCGGAACACGTACTTGTCATCGCCTCTTGGGTTCACCACTTCTGCTATTGTCCAGAAGCCTTCTATGGTGATGTTGGCATTGTTGAACCAGCCGCTGAGTGCGCCGCAGTCCGTGTAGTTCGATGCTGAGGTGTTCGTGGAGAGGACTGTGCCGGCAGACCAGCAGTTCTTTATGGTTACCTGCTTCTTGTCTGACGAATTGCCGAAGATGGCTCCGAAGAGGCCGCCGATGTTGTTGTTCTTGCCGGTGACATTGGCGAAGTTGCCCAAGCCTTCGAAGTAGCCGCCGCCGTCGTGGCGACCGATGAGGCTCGTAACCTCGGTGCCTTCTATCTCGCAGGTCTCGTCGAACCAGAAGTTCTTGAGGACTACGCCTGTGTTGGTGTTGAACATGCCGAAGTTCTTGGGGGCATCCGGCCTAATCAGCTTGAAGTTGCTGAACTTGTGGCCTTGTCCGTCGAAGGTGCCCTCGTAGCGTCCGGCTGTTGCGTCGGTGTTGACTCCGATGGGGAAGTAGCTGATGTCGGCACCCTCCATGTCGATGTCGGCCGTGAGCATTGCGTTGGCGTCGTACATGCCGGTGTTAACCCTATAGGCGAACCAGATGAGTTGGGCGGGTGTGCCTATCTGGTAGTAGCCGTTCTCGTCGGGTGTCATGTAGGTCACGTCGAAGAGGCCGCAATAGCTGCAGAAGCCGTCCACGAAGTCGTGGTCGTCCTTGTTTACTATAACCTCGTTGGTATAGGTTGCGCCCTCATATATGTCGCCGTTGCAGTGCATTCGTCCATTCAAATAGACCTGGGCATGCGTGGCGTCGAGTGTGGGCTGCTCGTCTGCCCCCAGGGTCTGGTACCAGGCGATAGTGCTCTGGTCGCCGTTCAGGAAGAAGCAGGCCTCGCCGCTTGCGAGTTGCTCGGGGGTTGCACACATGGCTGTTTCCAGGTTGACGTTGCCGTCGTTGTCTTTGCCTGCTCCGGTTGCACAGCCTTCAATCCATACATTGTTGCTCAGCTTTGAGAGGCTGTGAGTTCTCAGGCGTCCGACAATGGCGCCGCCCCACTTGGGTGTTGCATCAGGCTCGGTGCAAATAATTTCACCGACGTTCAGGCATCCCTGTACGTATGAATTAGTGTTGTTGAGATAGCCTGCCACACCACCTGCTGCACAGCCTGTGTCTTCGAAGGTGATAGTGCCGTAGTTCGCACAGTAGGACACGTTGTCGCCTCCAAGGTAGGCCACTACGCCGGCAAAGTTGTCGGTGCTGCCTAATACTACTGACATTGTGCCGCGGAAGGTGCAATGGCTGATTGTGTTGCCGCCGCGGGCAGAACCTACCACACCGCCTACATGGTGCACGCTGGCTTCCGGAACACTGATTACCAGTGAGGAGTGGATGTTGGTGATGGTGCTGTTCGAGGGATAGCCTACGACGCCAGAACCTGTTCCGCGTGTTGAAATCAGTTCTCCAGCGATGCTGAAGTTTTTGATTGTTGCCCCGCTGGTGTATCCGAAGAGGCCTCTGCCGTCGCTCGCGCATGTTGCGCTAAAGCCGGTGATAGAGTGCCCCTGACCGTCGAACACGCCGCTGTACTGGCCGCCGTTCGAGCTGCCGATAGGGTCTTCCCAAGAGATTTGGCTCAAGTCGATGTCGGCTGTCAGCACGGCATTGGCATTGAAAGTGCCGGCGTTCACCATGTCCGCAAAGACTTTGAGGTCATCGCCAGTCTTAATCTCGTAGTAGCTGACGCCGTCGATCTCCGTAGTGGTCAACTCTTGCGCCCCTACTTGCATTCCCAACATGCCAAGTATGGCAGTCAGGAATAGAGAGTAGAATTTCTCTTTCATGATAGTTTAGTTTTAGTGTTAATAATATATAGAACTCAATATCGTCATTTTTCCTCTGAACGAGGTCGGGAACCGTCGATTTCGCTCCTTTTTGTCCGAAATCCTGCGTAAATTTATATTATTTTAAGATACACGCGTGCGTGCATACAATACTTAATGTAAAAAATTAACACAGATTAACAGAAAGGGTGCAAAAGTGGGGGTGAATGTGTTAAGATTGTGGAATAATGGCCCCCAAAAGAGAAAACGCTGAATGTCGAATTGTCAAAAAGTAAGCGAAACGGGCTTTTCCCTTTTCTTTTGTCAGTTTTGGGGCTGTTCAAAACAGGGGGAAAAAGAGGGTTTGGCACGCTGTGTTTTCCATCGCCGCCTGCGGGGATTGCACACTCTGCCTGCGGCGATGGCCAACGCCGCAGGCGGCGATTGTTTTTCCGCCTGCGGAAGTCGGCGGATTTCTACAGCCGAAAATGGCGTTTTTTGCGATGAAATGGGGCGTTTTTGCTATCTGGAGTTGTCAATCCGGCTATTTTCTGTTGCTCGTTGGCCATTGACCATTAGAAAATGCCCCTTGTGAATCATGCAGTTATGAAATTGTCGCGTTCTAAGCGCGTCAAATTGAAAAAGGGTACAAAAGTGCCACCGAGATGATTTTATGCGATTCTCGGCGGTTTGCCTAAAAGCCAAAGTGTAAGCAAATCGGCTGATTTGCTTACACTTTGTCATTTCGGTCTGGTTCGTGTTTTTGTCCGCAGAAGGGCAGGACATTGCCCCTGAGACATCGGTTACCTATTCTCCCCTCCCATTTACGGGGAGGGTCAGGGGTGGGGTGAACACATTGCAACCCAAAGTTTATGAAGTGAAAATAGAAAGCGCCCTAAAGGGGCAAAAGCGATGTGGTTTAGTGCTTTTGCCCCTTCGGGGCGTGATTTACACACATATGTGCTTGTACCCAGGGCGCTGCCCTGGGCTGACAGCTTTCTGCCCCTTCGGGGCGTCCTAAGCTTGATGTGTTCTGCCTGCCCTAAGGGAGCGTCACTTTCGCCATGACGGGGAAGTGGGTGGAGAGCTGGCGGCGCTTGTGGCTGTTGTCGGCCTCCAGGGTAAAGTAGCCGTACTGCAGCTGCCCGTATGCTTTGACGCTGATGCCCGCGGAGGCCATCACGAAGTCGTAGCGGTCTGTCCCGTGGTTGTTCTCGAGGTCGAAGTTGTTGATGGTGCCGAACTCTGCACTCTTTATCGTAGCCTTAGTGTAGCAGTCGATGAATTTCGCCGTCAGCCTGCTGTAAGCCGTCGTGGTCTGTTTCGCACCGAGGTATCCCACGGCAAAGCTCGGCAGGTTCTCTGTGTTGATTTCGCCTGCGGCGGTGCGCAGTCGCATCGTCGAAACCAGGGCACTGTCGGGGGTGAAGCAGAAGTTGAAGACGTAGAAAGCAGTCCCGTCCTTCTTCAGTCTTGCCCAGGAGCAGGTGTTGCCTTCCGGCATATCGGTGACAGTCCCGCATGTGTCGAGCTCGAGGGACTTGCTGTAGAGGATGTCGCCGGCGCCATAATATCCCATGTTGATTCTCATCTGGGAAAGCTGTGCTGAAGTCAGGCCTTGCAGTCCCAGCACGTCGGGCAGCTCGAACTTGAACATGTTATAGATGTGGGTGCGGCGCGACGTCCACTTGTCTTTGCCGTCACCAAAGCTGCTTTCGTCGTTGGTTGAGGTGACATAGAAGCTGCCGATGTAGAGGTCCTGAGCCGCAGCGCAGAACACTATCATCGATATGATGATGTATGATAAAGTCCTTTTCATTTTCTTATGTATTTCTTTCCGTTAATAATGTTGATGCCCTCCATCGGCTTAGCAAGCCTCTGACCAGCGATGTTATAGATGACGCTGTTCCTGAGGTCGTCGGCTTCTTTGAGGTCCGTGATGCCGTTGGGGTCGTCGTTGAAGTACGCACCCTCTTCGCTGAGGAAGACCTGCAGATGAGTGGGGTCGAGCACAGGATAGTCGTCCGTGGCAAGCGTCTGGAACCAGTTGATTACAGCCTGGTTGCCGTTCAGGGCATAGCATATACTGCCGTTCTTCAGCTGCTCTGCAGTGACGGCACCGGCGGATGAGGGATTTTCTCCGGCGCATGCTCCGTTGCCGCTGCCTTCAAGCCAGTAGTTGTTCTGATTGTTGGACACTGTGAGGCCTCTTGCGCGACCTATGAGCGCACCGCCGTAAGTGGGCTGCGAGTCTGTGGTCATCTTCACAGTCCCCACGTTGAGGCAGTTCTTCACACCATAGAAAGCAGTGTTGTTGATGTATCCGAGGATGCCGCCTGCATAGCAGGTAGGACTCGAGAAGAGTATGGTGCCATAGTTGGCGCAGTTCTCGTAGAGACATTTCTCGTTGGAGTATCCGCCTATTCCTCCGAAGCAGTCGTCATTGTTCCCCGTGTCCTTCAGCGTGCCACTGAACGAACAGCCGCTCGCCGTGCTTCCCACACGCAGACTGCCGCAGACGCCACCGACATGATGGATGTCGGATTTTGTCGTTGTGATGTTGAGCATGGAGTGGACATTGCGGATGGTGGAGCCTTCTGCCCAGCCGATGACACCGGCTCCCGAACCGCCATAGAGGAAGGAAAGCTTTCCGCTGATGCTGAAGTTCTGTATGGTGGCGTTCTTCACGTTGCCGAACAAACCGTTCTTGTCTCCCGAAATCTTTGTCATCGAGAAGTTGGAGATGTGATGGCCCTGCCCGTCGAATGTGCCCTGGAACTGAGTGCCGCCCATCCCAATGGGCCTCCAGAAAGATACGCCAGTCATGTCGATGTCGTTCAGCAGGACAGCCTTTGCTTTAGCGTTCTTGGTGTATCCCTCGATGCCGTTGACAATGTATGAGAAGGCCTTCAGCTCCTCAAGATTCGATATCTGGTAAACACCGTCAACGGCAGGCGGCGGAGTCGTGTTGAGTTCAGACATCTCAGGGTTCTTGATGGTCAGCTTCACAATCACCGGGCTGTGGTCAGAATACGCCTTCAAGGGATAGTCCGCCGTTCCGTCGGTAGAATAGTAGCAGGGGTTGAGGGCGGCATATCGGTCGATGGTGAAAGCCTTCGTCACAAAGATGTGGTCGATGCGCCTGAACTCTCCGTTGACCGTGTTGTAGTTGCACGCATTGAAACCCGCGCAGGTGCCATTCGTTATGAACTTCTGCTTGGCTTTGAGAAAGCAGTCGTAGAGGAAGCCGGACTCATAGAAGAGCTTGTATGCCTCCCCTGTCTGCACGGCATTGTAGTCGCCCGAGATGATGACGGGAGCACTCGTGCTGGCAACCTCCATAATCTTCTGCTTTATGAGATAGTACGACTGCTGGCGGTTTGTCTCGTCAAGGTCCAGGTGAGTGTTGAAGTGGTAGATGACCGTGCCTGTTGCTTTGTCGAAGAACTTTCCCCATGTGCAGATGCGATAGTACTGCTCGCTGCCGCCTTGGCTCGGGAAGCCTTTCGACGGTTTCCACGGTGTGTCGCTCAGCCAGAAGTCGCCGTGGTCGAGAACCACCATGCGGTCCTTGCGATAGAAGATGGCAGAGTACTCACCGCTTGTGCCGCCGTCGGTACGTCCTACGCCGATGTAGGCATAGCCCTTCAGCCCGTTTGCCATGTCGTCCATTTGAGCCTTTACTGCTTCCTGCACGCCCAGCAAGTCGGGCATCTGGAAGTTGACAAAGTTGATGAGGTAGGTGCGCCTGGTGTTCCAGCCGTTGCCGGCATCGGTGTCACCCGAGTTCTTGTACCTGACGTTGTAGGTACACACAGTGAGCTCTTGGGCTTGTGCCGCCAAGATGCCCATCAGCACAAAGGCTAATCGTAACAGTTGTCGTTTCATACGGTATTTGTTTTAATCAAGCTATGTGTTATTGGTCGAAGTTGAATTCCAGTTGAGGTGAGCCAAGCAGGTTGAAGGTCATGCGATGGTAGGGGGTTGTGCCGTGTTCGCGTATTGCCTGCCGATGAGCGGGGGCAGGGTAGCCTTTGTTTTTGTCCCAGTGATAGACTGGATATTCCTTGTGAAGGCTGCACATGCAGTCGTCCCTGTATGTCTTTGCCAGGATGCTTGCGGCGGCGATGCTCATGTACTTGCCGTCGCCCTTGACGATGGTGGTATAGGGCAAGTCGCCGTATGGCTTGAAGCGGTTGCCGTCGACGATGATTTCCTCTGGCCGCAGCTTGAGCCCGTCGAGGGCGCGGTGCATGGCGAGGATGCTGGCGCGGAGGATGTTGATGCGGTCTATCTCTTCATTGCTTACGATGCCCACGGCCCAGGCCAGTGCTTCGCGTTCTATGACCTCGCGCAGTGCATAGCGTTTCTTCTCGCTGAGTTGTTTCGAGTCGTTGAGGAGGTCGCTCTTGAAGTCGGGCGGCAAGATGACGGCTGCTGCATAGACCGGTCCTGCCAGACAGCCGCGTCCTGCTTCGTCGCAGCCGGCTTCGATGACATCTTTATGGTAAAAGGGTCGTAGCATACAGTCTCCTCGAGGTCCCCCGGAGGGGAAGGCAGTTGTTCTTATCTTACTTCTTTATTATTGCTCTGACGATGAACCAAAAGTGCCGCATGATGGTTGACGGCCAGCCGTAGTAGTGTGCCATGATGCGGAAGCGCTCACGAAGCGATGCCTGATGGTTGCGTGTCGTCATGCCTTCGTTGAGGTAGTCGGTCAGGACGAGGTGGGTGTTGACCATCCGTAGGCGGCGTCGTGTGGCGCGGCGCATGAGGCGTATGCACCAGTCGAAGTCGGCGGAGTATCGGTAGCTGAGGTCGTAGAGTTCCTGTTTGGCCAGGTCGGTGCGCACATAGAACGATTGGTGGCAGACGAGCATGCCGTTGCGGAAGCTGTCTTGTGTGAGCACTTCCGGCGGCGTGAGTCGGCGGCGGCGCAGGAAGGTGCCGTCATTGTCCACGATGTGTGTGTCGCCATAGAGGATGGCAGGGTGCCGATGTTCCCCCTTTGTCCAGTTGGCTTGCTTGGCCAAGGCAGAGATGGTGTCGGTGCTGTGCAGGCAGTCGCCCGAATTGAGGAAGACGATGTAGTCGCCTGTGGCATAGAGTATGGCCTTGTTCATGGCATCGTAGAGCCCGTTGTCGGGTTCGCAGACGAGGCGTATGTTGTGTCGAGCCTGGTTCTCCTCGACGTAGCGCTGCACGAGGGAGAGCGTATGGTCTTTTGAGCAGCCGTCGATGATGAGATGCTCTATGCGGTCATAGTCCTGCGAGGCAACGCTTTTGAGCGTGCGCTCGAGGGTTGTCTCGGCGTTGTAGGTAACGGTTGCTATGGTGATGAGCGGCTTCATGTTTCTTGTTCGGAGGAGTCGGATTATTCAGAGTATTCTGGGTATTCCGATTGGGTGTATAGCTGGATGTATTGCTGTGCGACGCGTGTTTCGTCGTAAGCCTCTGCGGCTTTTAGGCGTGCGGCTTCCCGAAGGTCGTGGCCGAGAACGTACAGGATGCCCTCTGCCAGGTCGGCAGCATCGCGGTAGCGAGCCACATAGCCGTTCTCCTTGTGGTTTATCATCTCGGGAATGCCTCCCACATTGAAGCCCACGCAAGGTGTGCCGCAGCTCATGGCCTCGGCAATCGTGTTAGGCAGGTTGTCCTGCAGGCTTGGCGTGAGGAAGACGTCGGCGGCGTTGTAGAGCGCTGGCATCATCTGCTCTCCGACTGAGCCGAAGCAGGTGGCTTCTATGCCGTCGGGCAGGGGAATCTTCTCTGCGTTCTTGCCTACGATGGCCAGATGCAGGTCGTCTCTGTAAAGTTGCTGCAGGGCTTCTGTCAGGAAGGCGATGCCTTTGCGCTCGTCTGTCACCTTCTGGCTGCAGAAGAGGAGCAGTCGCTTGTCTTGCGGCAAAGAGAGCGCCTTGCGTGCCTGCTGCATGTCTGTGGGATGGAAGAGGGAGGAGGGAATGCAGTTGTTGATGTGCACGACCTGTAGCCGAGGCATGACTCGTCGGGCCTCGTCGGTGATCCATTGGCTGCAGCCCACGAAAGTCGGGTGCCAGCGATGGAAGAGCGCCTGTTTGCGCGCGCGTACAATAAAAGGTAGGGAGCCGTAGAGCAGGGGACAGTGTTGGCAGAGCCGCTCTTCGCAGCCAGCCCGATAGTGGCATACGCCCAGGTAGGGCCATTCGTCGTGCAGTGTCCAGACCACGCGCTTGCCGCTGCTCATAATTTTGCCCATTCCATCGAGAGAAATCATGCCTTGGTTGACCCAGTGGAGGTGTATGACGTCTGCCTCCTCGAAGGCTGCGGTGCGGGTTATGTCGATGCCTGTATTGGCGATGTCCACTTGCCAGAGCCTCGAGCGCCGGAAGCCGCAACGGGGCAGGATTGTGAGGCGTTCCATGAGTTTCGGCAGCTTGTTGCCTACCTTGACGACGGCGGGGTCGTCGCTTTGCTTGTCGCGCACTATCATCCTTGCCTCAACGCCGTTCTTGTTGAGGGCATCCATGAGGCGGTGCGCAGCAATGGCGCCGCCGCCGCTTCGTTCGCAGGTACTTATTAGCAAGACCTTCATCGGTAAGCCTCCTTGCCCAGCCATTTTTTGATGCGGTTACGGATGGATGTGAGTATGAAGCGGAAGTTGCCGTAGCGCAGGTTAAGGCACAATTCCTCGATGGAACGGCCTGTTTTTACCATCGGGCACATCCATCCCATGATGCGGTAGGCCCGATGCCGATAGGCAACATGTTCGATAATGTAGGGCGGATGAACGAGTGTGCGGCCCTCGGGCAGCTCATAGCGTTTCATGGTGAAGATGCGCCGGTAGCCGCGGGGCATCGTCTTGAGCGAGCCGCCGAAATGTGTGCTGTCTGCCGTAGCGCCCAGATTGTTTATCATGTTCTTGACGGGCACGATGGCGAGGCCGCCGGACAGGAGCATGTGCGACCAGAAGATGGTCTCGTAGAAGGCTTTGCCCTGCTGGCGATGCTTGCGGCACATGGGCAGGAAGTCGTCGCGATAGCCCCGTTCGCGTATCAGTTCCTCCAGCTGGCGCACGGCGACGGGGTTGTCGAGCCAAGTGTAGTGCTCGTCCCATTGGTCCACGACGCGCCGCCAGGAAGCCCAGCCCCAGATGCTGAAGTTCGTGGAGAAGAAGTAGTCGCCCTCCGCATCCGTGGTTTGTTCCTCCACGTTGAAGCCGCTGATCATCGTGATGCGCTCGTCGTCGGCATAGCGTTCCAGCATCTCTTTGCAGAAGGTGAAGAAGCTGACGGCCGGCACATCGTCGTCCTCCAATACCACACACTTGTCAACATGGCTGAAAGCCCATTTCTGGGAGATGTATTCCGAAGGGTCGCAACCGAAGTTCTTCTCTTGGTAGAATGTCTCGACGCGGCATTCCCAATCCACTTGTGCCACGACCTCGCGGCAAGCCATGATGCCCGGCATGTCTGCTTCCGAGCGGGGGCCGTCCTGATAGAGGAACAGCCTGGACGGACGAGCCTTACGCACTTGTTCGAAGACTTGCCCCAGCTGTTGCGGCCTGTTGAAGAACAGGATGAGCACCGGAATATCGACAAGATAGGGTTTCATGCCTGCAAATTTACGATTTTTTTCTATAAAAAAACGAACCTTTCACAGAATATGTGCATTTATGTATCTCAAAATGTAGATTTTCGCCCCGAAAGAATTCCGTTTATGGCGTTCGGAAAAGTCATTCCGACGCTGCAGGATTCTCCATCGCACACTTCAGAAACCTTGAAACGCAACCTGCGTATGCAGAAATGCAATTTGCGGTTGACGAAACGCAGCCTGCAACGCTTCATACGCAGCCTGCGCACCAAGAATCCGACTGCCGGAAGGGGTGATTCGGATACGATAAAGCACATTTTCTCGCCTATTGCACATATAAATGCGAAATAAGTGGGGTGGAATCGTACAACATATTGTAAAAAATCTTAACTTTGCACACATAGTGTACAAAGTCGTGAACCGACAGTTGCACTATGCCGCTAAAACTAACAGCCCTATTAACCCGAGAAACCCCCATAACCGGTGTTTCGAAAAAGAATTACCCTCGAATGAAAAAACTTTTCCTGGCAGCAGTCCTTTTTGTTACCTTGATAGGATGCACAGAGCACATAGATACGTCGGACCGGTACGTCTTTACGCAAAAGACCATTGCCGAGTACCTGGAAGGCAAGGAGTACTATAGCGACTACATCCGCCTGCTCGGCGAGATGCCCGTAAGCGCCGTCTCTGAGACCACACTGAAGCAGCTGCTTTCGGCACGCGGACACTATACGGTCTTCGCGCCTACGAACGCCGCCATCCAAGACTATCTGGACACGCTCTTCCACAAGGGACTCATCACCGAGCCTTCCTGGAATGGCTTCACCAACGAGTCGGACCTGGACAGCATCAAGAAGGTTATTGTCTATAACAGCATCCTCGACAGCGGCGACCAGGAGGCATTTACCGTCACAGCCTTCCCTGAAAGCGAACATGAGTTCGGGATTACGAACATGTACAACCGCAAATTGCGCGTTTTCATCGGGGAATATGACCGAGACAGCATCTCTATCAACGGACAGGCGATGCTGTCGAAGACAAACCGCGACATCGTCCTCTCCAACGGCTACGTGCATCAGGTGGAAGGCGTGATAGCGCCGAGCAACGACCGCCTGGGCGACTTCATGTACCAATGGGCACGCACTTCGGGAAGCGGCTACAGTGTGATGTCGAAGCTCGTCCTCGCCTGCGGACTGCTGGACACGCTCAATGCCTTCCGCGACGAGAAGTGGGAAATGCTCTACCTGACGGGCGTAGTGAAGGACCTGCCCAACCATACCTCAGTAGGGCAGGTAGGCACCATACCCCCGCATCGCTACTATGGCTTCACCCTCTTCGCCGAAACCGACCACTTCTGGGAGGAAACGCTCGGCAAGGGTGTGGACGAGATTACCGTCGAGGACGTCTGCAACTTCCTCCGCGAGTCGGGACTCTTCGACCATATACCCGGAACGACCTACGACGAGGACTACACCAGCGAGAGGAACGTGCTGAACCAGTTTGTCACCTATCACCTGCTGCCTCAGCGCATAGGCAGGGACAAGCTGGTTATCCACTATAATGAGCTGGGCTTCAACTACAACAATAATAAGGGCCCCACCATCCCCATCATGGACTACTACCAGACGATGGGCTTGCCTCGCTTGCTGAAGACCTACGAGAGCCGCGAGAGTGACGGCATCTACCTGAACCGATTCCCAAAACTGCGTAACGGACGCGGACAGTTCGGCCCCACCAAAGAGAACATCAACGACTATCATGAGAGCGGACAGTTCCCGACGCTTAAAGGCAAGAGCGCATGGCCCGACGAGAACCAAGGCGTGCGTGTGCTGACCTATGCAGAGGCAGGTACCGACGACACCAACATCGCCAACGGTATCATCTATCCCATCGACAACCTCCTCGTGTGCACAGAGAATGTCTGCAACCAGATGGGCACTCAACGCATACGCGTCGAGTCGGCTTCCCTCATGCCGGAACTGATGAACAACGACGTGAGGGCACAACGCGCCTACTATAATTTTGGCGCCGTCAACGTGCGGGCCATACCAACCAACTACCCGTACCTTGAAAGCGTGCAGATTCGCGAAGGCACCCTCTTCTACTATCTTCAGGGATACATGTCGAACTATCATAACCTGCAGGGTGATGAGTTCAACATCATCGGCCGCTACGACTTCACCCTGAAGTTGCCGCCTGTGCCGCGAGCAGGGCAGTATGAGGTGCGCTTTGGTGTGGCGACGGGTTCCCGCGTACGTTCGATGGCACAAGTCTATTTCGGATCTGATGTGGAGCATATGCCGGCGGCCGGTATCCCTATGGACCTCCGTTTGGGCGGCCTGGAGCGGAGAGACGGAGATGTGACTACGCCGTCGAATGTCGGATGGGAGGCCGATACCAAGGACGACGAGTATAACGACCGTGTCGAGAAGTCGATGCGAACGAAGGGCTTCATGAAAGCTCCCAATTCCTGGTCGAATCAGCTGGGCAGCAGCACGTCGATCCGCACGTTCCACTACATGACGCGACGCATCATGGTCAACGCTTATCTGTATCCCTTCCAGAATTATTACATCAGATTCCAGTCGGTGCTCGACAAGGAGGCGAGGGAGTTCTACATGGACTACTTCGAGTATGTGTCCAAGGAGGTCTATGACAATCCCGAGGAGGCAGAGGACATCTGGTAGGAGGGCGTGAAGAGCTGTAAGGTTGAAGCAGCGGAGAGTGTAATTCCCTAAGGCTTAAAAGACTAAGAGGCTGAGGAGTTCCTGGGTTTCAGGGACGAGGTTCAGCGTCGCCATGCCTGCTACGAGCAACAGCGAGAGCAGGAAGAAGATGGCGCAGAATATGCTTTTGCTGAGTGCGAAGTAGTGTGCGATGAGCGGGCTGGCACTGGCAACGAGCAATGCCATCGTGGTCTCGTAGGTCGCGGGCTGAAGCAAAAGGAACGCCGTCAGCAGGAGGGTTTGCGATACATATATATATAGTATCATGCGCACGCGTATCATGTCGTCGTAGTTGGTGCGGAGATAATGCACGATGCTGACGAGGCTGAGCAAGGCGACGATGCCTGCGGACACTTGTTCGGCGAGCGGCAACGACATGACGCCCTCCACGGATGGCATTTCGTACTGAGCCATTTCGGTCAGCCGAGCCACGAAAACCTGTATGTTCCCTGTTATGAAACATCCGGCGGCATAGCACCAAAAGGGTACTATGAGGCCGAGCACGCCTGCCCAGAACGCCTTAGCCGGCAGGGTGCGCAGGAAGATGGCGAGGTAGAGGAAGAAGGGAATGGCCATCGCCAGCATGACGGGGGCGACGAAGCTGCCGAGGCTGAGCATGAGGAAGGCGTGGAAGACGTACTTCTGAGGGCGGTGCTTCTGATAGCATCGAAAGAGCAGAAGGTAGCTCACGCTGAGGAATGCGGCTGCCACGATAGGCTCCGCCAGGGGATGCATGAAGGAGAGACTTGCAGCCAGGATGAGCCAGACGCACGACATCATGCGCGAGCGGATGCGGATGATGTGCAGGCGGCCGTTCGTCTCCATGACGATGTAGGTGGTCAGCAGACAGAGCGCCAGTCCCAGAGCCTGGGGAATGGTAAAGGCCCGCTGCGGCAACCACCACAAGGCGACAGCCAACACAGCACAGACGGGAAGTGTGAAGACGCTTCCCGCTATTTTGTTATGGAATCTGTTACCTAAGGCCATTTCGGTTTTCTAAGTCGTTGATTATCAAGGCGCGTGTGGTGTCGTCAAACGCCGCCTGCGGCGATTGCAATTTCCGCGTGCGGCGATGACCATTTCCGCGTGCGGCGTTGGCAATCCCCGCACGCGGCGTTTTCAAGTGCCCCTTAGGGGGGTCTGGAGGGCCTACAGGTCGGCTCCTATGTCTCGGCGGAAATTCTTGCCCTCGAACGCTATCAGCTTGGCGTTGGCAAAGCTCTTCTGCAAGGCCTCCTCCTTGTCTTTTCCATAACTGCTGACGGCTATCACACGCCCGCCGTTGGTGACGAGCTGACCGTCCTTTATGGCTGTTCCGGCATGGAAGACGATGCTCCCCCAGACGTCGTCAACGCCAGTGATTTCGAAGCCTTTCTCGTACGAGCCCGGGTAGCCGCCGCTGACCAGCATGATGCAGACGGCTGCTCGTTCGTCGAACTCAACCTTCCGCTCTGAGAGTGTGCCGGTGGCAACGCCTTCGAGCAGGTCCACCAGGTCGCTCTTGAGGCGAAGCATGACGGTCTCTGTCTCGGGGTCGCCCATGCGTACGTTGTACTCGATGACCTTCGGCTCCATCGACAATTGCCCGTCGACCATTGTCTTTGCGTTGATGAGGCCGAAGAAGATGAAGCCTTTGTAGTCGAGCCCCTCTTCCTTGAGGCCTTCCACCGTTGGGCGTATGATGCGGTCCTCCACCTTCTGCATCCATTCCTTGTCGGCAAAGGGGACAGGACTCACGCTACCCATTCCGCCGGTGTTCAGGCCGGTGTCGCCCTCGCCGATGCGCTTGTAGTCCTTCGCCTCGGGCAGTATCTTGTAGCTCTTTCCGTCGGTCAGGACGAAGACGCTGCACTCGATGCCGTCCAGGAACTCCTCGATGACCACACGACTGCTGGCGCCGCCAAACATGCCGCCCAGCATCTCCTTGAGCTCCTTCTTTGCCTCCTCGAGCGTGGGCAGGATGAGGACACCCTTGCCGGCGCACAGGCCGTCGGCCTTCAGGACATAGGGCGGCTGCAGGGATTCGAGGAAGGAGAAACCTTCCTCCACAGTGGCTGCGGTGAAGGTGCGGTAGGCGGCTGTAGGGATGCCGTGCCGCTGCATGAAGCCCTTCGCGAAGTCCTTGCTGCCCTCCAGCATCGCACCCGCCTTGCTTGGGCCGATGACGGGGATTTCCCTCAGCTCGGCATCGCTCTTGAAGAAGTCGTAAATGCCGTTCACCAAGGGGTCTTCCGGACCTACCACGACCATTTGTATCCTGTTCCTCAACACAAGCATCTTGATGCCCTCGAAGTCGTTGACCTTTATGTTGACGTTCTCGCCCACACTCGCCGTGCCGGCATTGCCAGGGGCGATGTATAGCTTCTCACATTTCGGACTTTGGCTTATTTTCCAGGCCAGCGCATGTTCGCGCCCGCCACTGCCTAAAAGAAGGATTCGCCCCTCTCCCCGGCCCTCCCCCAAAGGGGAGGGAGTTCCCGTTCCGTGTATCATAATAGTGATTTCTTTTATTACGTTATCTATTTCAAATAGTACTTGTTCGTTGGTATATCGTAGTGTGTTGTAACCTTTAGCCTTCAGCCTATCCTCTCGCTCTTTGTCAAGTTTGTGTTGTTCCTCTTGCCGATGATATCCTCCATCAACCTCGATGATAAGGTTAGCCGACGGACAATAGAAGTCTGCGATGAAGTCCAATATGACACATTGTCGCTTGAATGCAACGCCCAGACCCTGTGCTTTGAGTTGCTTCCATAAGAATGCCTCTGCCTCTGTAGGGCTGTTTCTCATCCTGCGAGCATGTTCCTTGAGGATTGGGTACCAGTCTGGATTAGCTCGATGGAAGTCGTCCATAGTTTTATTATAGTATCTCTCGGCGGCGAGTAGGTTCCCCGCCTCCCCTTTGGGGGAGGAGGGGTTAGGGGTTGGAGAGGGGCTTCAGATAATCCTCAAAGTATTGTGTAATCCTTTCGTGCAGATGGACGCTCTTATGGCCTGCCATGTTGTGGCCCTCGCCTGGATAGACGAAGAAGTCGGGCTGTGTGCCGGCCTCTGCGCAAGCGTTGAGGAACTGCAGGGAGTGCTGGGGAACACACGTCGGGTCGTTCATGCCGATGATGATCTGCAGCTTGCCCTTCAGGTTCTTGGCCTTATTGATGCAGCTTGTCTGCTCGTAGCCCTCGGGGTTTTGCTGCGGCGTGTCCATGTACCGCTCGCCGTACATCACCTCGTACCACTTCCAGTCGATGACCGGACCGCCTGCCACGCCCACCTTAAAGGCGTCGGGATAGGTGGTCATGAGCGATGTGGTCATGAAGCCGCCATAGCTCCAGCCGTGGACTCCCAGCTTGTTGCTGTCCACGTAGGGCAGCGACTTCAGGAACGCCACGCCCTGCATCTGGTCTTTCATCTCTTCCTGACCGAGATGGCGGAAGGTGACCTGCTCGAAGTCCCTGCCCCTGTCCTCGCTTCCCCTGTTGTCGAGGATGAAGAGGATGTAGCCTTTCTGAGCCATATAGGTTTCCCAGGAACGCGAGCCCCAATGCCACGAGGCCTCGACGTTGTGGGCGTGCGGGCCGCCATAGACATAGACGACAGTCGGGTACTTCTTCGACGCGTCGAAGTCCATCGGCTTGACCATGCGCCAGTAGAGTGTCGTCTCGCCATCTGCAGCGAGGATGGTGCCCTGTTCGAATATGGGCTGATACCAGCCTTCCCATGGGTCCTTTGCTGTCCGAAGCAGGCTCTGTTTGCCGGTCCTTGTGTCGGTCACGGCGCAGGCACGCGGCACGGTCGGTTCCTGCCAAGTGTCGATGAGGTATTGCCCGTCGGCGGAGAGCTGTGCGGAGTGGCAGCCGCGGCCGTTGTCGAGCAGCGTGCGCTTCTTTGTCTTCAGGTCGAGGCGGTAGATGTTGCGTTGCAAGTCGCCTGCTTCCTTTGTGATGATGATGGCGCTCTTTGTGGCGGGACAGAAGCCGACGAGCTCCTTGACTACCCACTTGCCGCTGGTCAGTTGCCCGAGCTCCTTGCCTTCTGTGTCCATGAGGTACAGGTGCTTATAGCCGTCCTTCCAGCTCCAATAGATGAACTTGCTGTCGTCCCAGGGCAGGAAGGTGATGGGGTGGAGCGGTTCGACGTACTTGTCCGAGAACTCCTCGCGGAGGGTGCGGACTTTGCGGCCTGTTGCGGCATCGTAGGCGTCGAGGTAAGTCTGGTCCTGGTCGCGGTTGAGTTCGTAGAGATAGAGTGTCTTGCCGTCCGGCGCCCAAGCCAGGTTCGTGAAGTATCGGTCGGTGGGGTCGCCGAGGTCGAGGTAGATGGTCTTTTCTGTCGCGAGCGAGAAGATGCCGACCGTCACTTTGTGCGAGGTCATGCCGGCCATCGGGTATTTGTCCGGAGCGAGTGTCGCCTCGCGCTCGAACGTGTTGACCTGCGGATAATCGGCCACCATGCTTTGGTCCATGCGGTAGAAGGCGAGCTGCTGCCCGTCGGGGCTCCAGAAGGTGCCCTTGTAGATGCCGAACTCGTCGCGATGCACCCTTTGTCCGTACACTATTTCGCGTGAGCCGTCGCTCGACAGCTGATATTCCTTTCCTTCTGCCGATGCGACCCAGAGATTGCTGTTGCGGAGGAAGGCGACGGCGCCGGAAGCCTTGCAGTACTCCAGTTCGCCATCGTGCGGCGAGCGCTTCTGTGCGTCGAGGTCCACTGTGTCGCCTTCGATAGTCTTGCCTGTGACGCGGTCTATGACGATAGCCGGTTTCTCGTCGGCATCGAGGAGACGGTCGCCGTCCCAGCGCAGCTTCCATCGTTCGGGCGTGAACTGCGAGGCATTCTTGCCGCCGAAGTTGAGTTCTTCGAGTGTGAAGAGCTTTTGGGCGAAGAGTGAACCTGTTGTGGTGAGCATGAGGAGCGACAGTATGAGGTGTTTAGTCTTCATCATCGTAGCGTTTCTTGCCATATTTCTTTCCTGGTTTATTCTTGTCGAAGGGCTTGCGGAAGTCGCCCCTCTTGTTCTCTTTGCGATAGTCTTCCCTGTCCTTCTTTCGGGTGAAGCGCTCGCGGGGGTCGTCCTCGAGCTTGTCCTTGAAGTCGCGGTGCTGCTTGAATCTCTTGCGGTCGGCCATCATGCGGCGCTCCTGAGCGGTCTTGATGTCGCCGCCTCCGGCACGCATGTCGTTGAACTTCCCGCTGAACATCTGGTACTTGCGGAGTTCGCACTCGAGGCTTCCGTTGTAGAGCGGTGTGCGGAGCGACGGCTTGAGTCCTATCTGGTCGAAGCATTCCTCGCGATAGCTGAGCACCCACGCGTCGCCTCCCGTGAACTCGTGTTTGAACTTGCTGCCTATCATCTTGTAGAGGCCGAGCAGGTCGGGCGCCGAGATGCGCTCGCCGTAGGGGGGATTGGTGATGATGATGCTCTTCTCTGCGGGCTGCTTGAAGTTGGCGAAGTCCTGCTGCTGGATGCTGATTTCCTTGCTCAGACCGGCTGCCTTGACGTTTGTCGTGGCTATGCTGACCGCGTTGTGGTTGATATCGTAGCCGTAGATGTGGTGCTCGAAGTCGTGCTCTCGTGAGTCATCCTCGTATATGTTGTCGAAGAGTTCCTTGTCGAAGTCGGGCCATTTCTCGAAGGCATATTCCTTGCGATAGACGCCGGGAGCGATGCCCCTGGCTATAAGAGCCGCCTCGATGGGTATGGTGCCGCTGCCGCACATCGGGTCGATGAGGTCGCAGTCGCCCTTCCAGCCTGTCAGCATGATGATGCCGGCCGCCAGCACTTCGTTCAGCGGCGCCTCCACCGTCTCTTGCCTGTAGCCGCGACGATGCAGGCTCTCTCCGCTGCTGTCGAGCGAGAGCGTGCAGTCGTACTCTGCGATGTGGATGTGGAGCTGCAGGTCGGGGTTGGTGACGCGGATGTTCGGCCTGTTTCCTGTCCGCTCCCGCATCTGGTCCACAATGGCGTCCTTGACCTTATAGGCCACAAACTTGGAGTGGCGGAACTCTTGGCTGAAGACTACGCTGTCCACGGCGAAGGTCGTCTCGTTGGTCAGGAACTCGGTCCAGTCTATCTGCTGCACTGCCTCATACACCTCGTCGGCAGAGGTGGCTCGGAAGTGCTTGATGGGTTTCAGCACCTTGATGGCTGTGCGCAGTTGGAAGTTTGCGCGATAGAGCATCTCCTTGTTGCCGGTGAAGCTGACCATGCGGCGTCCTATCTGGATGTTGTTGGCGCCGAGGTCTATCAGCTCCGTAGCCAGCACTGTTTCAAGGCCTTGGAAGGTCTTGGCTATCATCTCGAACTCTTCTCCGGCATTGCTTGCGGGAGTCTTCCACTTGGGGTTTTCCATTGTTCGGCGTTATATAACTTTCAATTTTCAATTATCAACTTTCAATTCTCCTACAGGCACCCCCAGTCTTCGGGACGCACCAGCTGGCTTTTTCGCTTTTTGGCCTGTACGAGTTGCTCGCCTGGCTGAGTGCTTTCCGTTACCCAGACGTTGCCGCCTATCACGGTGCCTTTGGCCAGGGTGATGCGGCCGAGCACCGTCGCATTACTGTAGACGATGACATTATCCTCGAGGATTGGGTGACGAGGAATGCCTTTGACGGGATGCCCGTTGTCGTCGAGCGTGAAGCTCCTTGCGCCGAGTGTGACGCCCTGGTACAGCTTGACGTAATTCCCGATGATGCACGTGGCTCCGATGACCACGCCTGTTCCGTGGTCGATGGTGAAGTGATGGCCTATCTGAGCACCCGGATGGATGTCGATGCCTGTTTCGCTATGGGCCATTTCGGTAATGATGCGAGGTATCAAGGGCACGTCCAAGAGCAATAACTCATGGGCAATCCGGTAGCAGGTAAGTGCCTTGATGACAGGATAGCAACTGATAATCTCACCATACGAATCGGCAGCCGGGTCGCCGTTGTAGGCTGCTTCGACATCGGTGGCCAGTATCTGGCGCAGTTCTGGCAGCCAAGCGATGAACTCGCCGGTAATCGTCTGTGCCTTTTCGGTGAGTTTGCACGTCTCCACCGGCTCGGTTCTTTGGAAACAGAGGCCTGCCAAAACCTGTTGCGTGAGCAGGTGGCTAAGGCGGTCCAGGCTGACGCCGATGTGATAGGGGAGTGTTTCACGACTGAGGAGGGACTTGCCGTAGAAGCCGGGGAAAATGATGGCACGGCAAAGGTCGATAATTTCAGCCAGTGCAGGGGCTGATGGAAGTGGGTCGCCCTCGCTGACTTCGCGGAAAAGGCCGTGCAGCGATTCGGGCTCCGAGAGCTGGCTGACGGTCTGCTTCAGCTGCTCGTTGAGTTCGTTTGGACTCATGGCTTTGAGTGCTTTACAATAAATAATGGTGCAAAGGTACGACTTTTAATTGATAATTGAAAATTGATAATTGAAAATTATCATGTCCTTGTACAAAAAACGCCGCAGGCCAAAAAAGTCAGTATCTCAGACCGGGAAACTTGGCATTTCATGCCCAAAAAGTCAGTATGTTGTGCAAAAAAAGTCATTGTTGTCCGGTAAAAAGGCCTGCTCCGTGCATTAAAAGCGCGCCTTGGCTCAAAAGAGTCCAAGAAAGGCCATTAAGATGTCAGCCCAGGGCAGCGCCCTGGGTTTATGGCGCAGAAGTAGATTTCGCCCTAAAGGGGCATAAGATTTGTGTTTTAGTGCTTTTGCCCTTTCAGGGCGAACATTTCCCATACGACCTGTACCCAGGGCGCTGCCCTGGGCTGACATCTTTCTGCCCCTTTGGGGCGTCCCAAGCCCCTGCCAATCATATTTTGCTCTAAATTCCGATGGTTAGGAGGGTGCAAGAGATGATGAAATATTTTTTACCGGACAGCAATAAACAAAAGTCAGCATTGCAGGTCAAAATAGTCAATGTCTCAGTCGGCGTTGCTCCGCCTGGCCGCCTGTGTTGCAAAACGCCGCATGCGGAGTTCGTTGCTGCATCATGATAAATCAATTGCTGCATCATGAATAATCAATTGCTGCATCATGATGAATCAATGAACCAGGCAGGCGACGATGAGGCGCGAGGCGTGTCGTGGCGGGCGATAGGGCGTGTGGAGGGCGGTCGCTCCGCCGGATATGACAATCCCGCGCCATTCTTACGAACAACGCGGGATTGTAGCTGGTCTGCTTCAGAAGCAGTCTTCAGAAGCTGTCGTCGAAGGAGAATTCCTTTACGGAGAACTCTCCGTCGAACTCTTCATCGGTAAAAAAGATGTCTTGCTCGTTCAAGTTCTGGTTGAATCTGTCTGATGCACTGGCTGCCACCAGCTTCGTGCATTGTATATGTACAACAGTCTCCTGTGGTGTGATATATGCCTTTTTCATTACTTCAATACCTTTTTGCCGTTAATAATGTTGATACCCTTTTGCATCTTCTGCAGGCGCTGACCGGCTATATTATAAATAAGGTCGTCGGCGTCCTTAAGGTCTTTAAGGTTGGCGATGCCTGTGGCATCATTGCCCTCGAAGTTGATTGCCTTGACTTCCGATGCGTCGGTTACATCGAAGTAAGCGCGGAAGCCCTTGATGCTTGCATTTGCGCCAGCCTTCTGGATGTAGCCGGTGGTGGTCACACCATAGACAGTGCCGCTTGCATTCCATTCGCCTGCAGCAATGGGAGCGTATGTGCCCTGGAACTTGATGCCCGAGCTGGAAATCCTTGCATAGAGGTCGTCGGCATCGCTGGAGGTGCGGAAGTCTCTAACGTCTGTGAATATCAACTCGCTCTTAGCCTCAGTGGCATAGATGACATAGGGAGTCTGTGGATTGAGCGTAGTTGTTTTGCTGAAGTTCAGCACGCCGTCGGCATAGCTGTTGAGCTGGAATGCCTCAGCATCTTCGCCGAACACACTCAGGTCGCTATAACCGAAGGGCAGGATGATGGTGTTCCAACCGGCCTTCAGCGAGTACTTCATGGCTACAACGGGATAGCTTGCGAAGTTTGCGAAGTCATCCAGCGAACCAGTCTCCTCGTCGAGTGTGGGAGCGGCTGTGATGGTCAGGTTTGTAGCCTCAGTCTCAAGTGTGCCGCCAGCGTAAGTAACGATAATCTGTGCATCATGACCTTCCAAAGCCTCCTCAGGCGTGTAGGTCAGCGAAAGCACCTTCGAGCCGTTGGCCTCGACAGTCTCATTAGCGGTAGCCACTTCCGCGCCAGCAATTAACAAAACAGCCGACACATCTTCTTCCTTGCCCGCCAGTTCCTTCACGGTGACGGTGGCAGTGTAGGCAACGTACTGGTTGCCAGTAGCAGGAATGTTGGAAGCTGTGATATTCATCTCATGCTCTTTCTGAGCCAGCTTGAAGCCTTGGAAGTTGTCCACGCCATTGCTGTAGGTGGAGGTGAAGCGCAGATAGTATTCGCCGTCGGCAGGAGCAGTGAACGACATCTCCTTGTGGCTATTGCTGCCAAGGCTTTCCGATGCTGCTGTATAGTTGTACAGTTCGGTCCAGGTTTCCTGGTTGTCGCTTAACCACTCAACTATCAGTGCCTCGTCGTCCCACTTGAAGTATGCATCCCAAGTCAGCACGTCGCCTTCCTTGGCTGTGAGGCACGGCGTAATCAGAGTGCCGGCTGTGTTGCTGTTGGGAGCAAGTGCCATGTAGGTATCGTTCTCGTAGCTGCTGTATGTGCCGATCGTCCAGTTGTTGGCAACCCAACCTTGTGGCAGTGTGCCTTCCTCGAAGTCTTCTTCCCAAAGGTTGGGATTAACAACCTGTGCGGAAGCAGCGAAGGTGACGGCAGCGCTCTCGTCGTAAGTCGGGGTGACGGTGATGTTGGCATTGAACTTGCCAAAGTCGCTTGCATCATAGTTGAAGGTAACGGTAAAGTCCTTGGGCTCATCTGTGATGACAAGCTGAGCAGGCTCTACGGTGAACTTCTCGCTGTCGGAAGCAATGTTGACAGTCAGTGTGCCTGTGCCTGTGTTGCTGACGGTATAAGTCTTGCTGGCATTGGCAGTCACCTTGCCTGCCACGAAGTCCTCAGCAGCGAAGCTCATCTGGGGAGCATTCATGTCGTATGTCAAGCCTGCAATCTCGTCAACGCGGACATAATAACCTTTGAACTTAAGATACTTTGTTGCCTGCGGGATGCTTGTAACGACAAGTGTGGCGTAGGAGCCGTAAGGAATCTGGCTGCGAGAAATGAACCTCTGGATTAAATCCCATGAAGTACCGTCGGTAGAAGCGTAAACTTCGAGATAGTTATTGTCGTAGTTGTCGTAGCTTGTTGCTGTGATGGCAAGCATGTCACCATCTGTAACGAGCAGCTTGGGCGTTACCAGTTCGGCAGCGGATGTGCAATAAGCCTTGCCTTCGGAGAAACTCCACTTGTTTGATGCTGCGTTAGTCCAGTTAGCGGGCAGTTGGTTGTCGTTAAAGTCAACGACCATCAGGCCTTCTGGCAGAACGATACCGGTCACGGTGAACTGCACGTCAGTCATGCCTGTGGCGCTGACAGTGATGTCGCTGCTCAATGCGCCTGTGGCGGTGGCAGCCATCGTGATAGTCACTTCTGCGCTTGCACCAGCCTCAAGGCTTGTGGGAGCACCTGTTACGGCGAAGGATGCGTTGCTCGATGTTACGTTGATGCCTTCCAAAGTAGCAAGGCCTGTGTTGGCGATGGTGAAGGTCTTAGTGGTTGCTTCGCTAATCACGCCGAAGTCGAGGGAAGCAGGCTGTGTGACAACCATCTTAGGCTCCTGAGGCAGCTCGCCGCCGTAGAAGTTGCGGATGCTTGCGTATGCGGTGTGCAATGCAATATAATAGCTTCCGGCAGGTATGTCGTTAATGGTAATGGTCTGCCAGTCCGAAGTAAGCGTGATGTCGGTTGCAGAAGCAGTCCAATCCGTTCCGTTTGCTGAATACTCAAGCTGCACATCGTGGTAGCCATCATAGTTGCCTTTTGCCTCGAATATAAAGGTTTCGCCTTCCGAAATGGTCAGCAGTGGAGTACAAAGCCGTGCGTTGGAAGAGAGGTACCATGCTGTGGTTGTTGCACCATTAGTGGAATTGAAGCTCCATGTGCCTGTGGTCGTCCAGTCTTCGGGAAGGCTGGCTAGGGTTTCGTAAACCTTCTTGGGATTGCGAACTGTGCCGCTTACATTGATGACGAAGGGGTCGATGTCTGTTGCGTCGGGCGTGATGGTAACGGTGCTGCTGCCAGAGGTGCTGGGCATGGTGATGGTGAGTGTTGCTTCGCCACCAGCGGCAATCGTTGTGGCAGAGAGTGTGGCACCGAAGCTGCCGGTCTTAGAAACAGAGACGCCAATTGCTTCTGTGCCTGGGTTGCTCAGCGTGAAGACCTTCTCTGTGCCTGCAACAGCCATACCGAAGTTATAAGCATAAGGAGAGGTGAGCTTCGTTTCTCCGTCCTTTACGGTGAGGGCGGGACCTTGAGCGTCTTCAAATATCGTTGCAGAGATTTGGTCAATTCTTGATTTAACCAAGTTAATTGCAACATATTTGCCTTCATCACCCAACGAGAAGGACTTCTGGTCTCCCCAAGAGCTTGAGGTAGAGGCAGTAGCTAATTGTGTTGAGGTGACAGTAAAAGTATCGCCACTCTTTGTGGCTTCAAAGAATTTGATTGTACCATTGGATGATTCTGCGCGTTTTGCATAGTATGTGAATGTACCACACAACTTTGTTGGTATAACGACATATTCATTGTTATCTGAATAGCTACAGAAAAGCGAGTTGCCTGTTTCTCCGTCGTAGTTGCCAGACTTAATTTGATAGTCATACGAACCGCCAAAGCCTTGGTAGTTGCCGCCGTTATGAACCATTACCCATCCATTGGAGAGCAGGTAACGACTTGTTACGGTAACATTGTCAAATGTCTCCGTAAGAGTTTCAGCCTTCGCTGTTGTTCCCATCAGGGAGAGCAATGCGGCAAATAGAATTGTAATTTTTCTCATGTTGTTGTTTATAGTTAATAATGTGTTGTTTCTTTTTACCCTTTCACTTTTTTACTTTTTCACCTTTTTCAAAGCCTTACCTTCACAACTTTGTCGGCAACCTTGATGATGTAGAGTGCCTTGCCATCAAGTGCTATCTCTGCCTGACTGGAGCTGAGCTTTTGCGACTGCAAGAGGCGTCCGTCGGCGGAATAGATGTTGAGCGTGTCGCCTGCCTTGGCGTTCTGTACGCTGATGCCGCCTGTCTTGCCCAGGACTCTTATGTCGCTCGACTGCTTCAGGTTTTGCACGGCATCAGGAGTGATTTGCTCGAAGGTGACGAAGAGTGTGGAGTAGTCGCTGTCGATGACAGGTGTGGTAATCTTGCCTGCCTCGGTGATTTGGCTGGTGATGTCTTCGTTGTTGAATGTCACGCTGTGTACTTGCCAGCCGATGGCGGGCTCCAGCATGTAGGTGTATTGGTTGCCTTTCTCCACTTGCTGCAGGATGGCGCCGTTGTCGGTTGTTGACAGGGCGATGTAGGCTTCTGTCGTAGGTGCGGGGTTCACATCGATGCCTGCGCCGTCGCTTGCGTCGTCGCCCTCAATCCAAAGGGCAGAGAAGATCCAGCGATTGGCTACCTTTGTGACCTGTGTGGTCTCGCCTGTGTTGACGTCAATCTCGTAAAGTGCTGTGTCGTACTTGCCGTTGGTGCGCCATTCCTTGTCGCTTAGAGAAGCCCACGAACCCCAGTCGTTGATGCCCTTGCCGCTATTGTAATAGCCCACCCAATACATCTTGCCGGGTGTGCTCATGGCGAAGCAGGCGGCCTGACGCTTGTACTGAGAGCAGTAGCCTGTGGCAGGCACCAGAGGTTCGTAGTCGGTGTATGTCTCGCCGTCCTGGTCCACTTTCTCAACATCTTTTGTCTTCATGAGGCCTGTTGTCAGGTCGAACTCCCAAAGCTGTGCGCCAACGAGGTTTCCGTCGATGTTGCGCATCTTGCCGTCATCGTCGATAACACCACTGGCGCCGCCGCTGGTCAGGGCAAAGGCACGGCCATCGCTGTTGATGGCGAAGGTGACGAAGTTATAGTAGTAGAGGCCCGGAGTGATGGGCGTTACCTTCATGGTAGCCAGGTCGACGGTGCAGAGGCAATAGCCTGCATCGCCGTCGGTCATGTCGGCATCCTGGTCCTCAAAGTAGTCGGGGTCGCTCGTGATTTCATCAGGCAAGTCCTGACCTGTCAGGTAGAAGAGGCCATAGACCTTGCCGTCCTTCGGATTGTAGGACATACCTGCAGACTCCAAGTGGTCGGACTTCGGACGTGTCTCTCTGCTTAGCAGTTCGCCCGTCGTGGCATTCCACTTGCATACTTGGAACAGCTCTTCGTCGACGGTAGATGACTCGTCGCGAGAGTAGACTGTCACCAGCTGGCCGTCAACATAGACGGCGCCCGAGTTGCCATACATGAGGTTGAAGTTCGTGGCCCAGAGTTGCTTGTCGCTGTCTGCACGCACTTCTGCGTCGTTCACTGCAGGCTCTTTCACAGGTGTGCTGAGCGCCGTGCCATCGTAGTTCATGGCATAGATGCCGTTGTCCACGATGAAGATGGCCTTGCCCAATTCGTAGTTCCAACCGACATAGGTTGTTTTCATTTGGTCGCCGTCGTCGTAGCGGTTGTTGTGGCCGATGCCTTTCAACTTGATGTCTTGTGCGTTGATTGGCAAACAAAACAAGGCAGCCAGCAGTGTCTGCGCAACAAGTAATAGATTTCTTTTCATGTTCTTAGTGATATATAGGGTTATTAGTTTCAGCTCCAAATATGTTTTTCTCTCTTCTTTATATGCTATGAAAGCGTATATAAATGCGAAAACGCGACAAAGATACAACAAATGTGTCAATAAGCAAAAAGATTTAGCCGATTTGTGTCAAATTGCTATTCTCGTTGAACAATAAGTCGGCTTGTGATAGCGTTATTCCTATATAACATGTGGGTTTTGTCCGGCACCGGTCGACTTCCTCAAATCCTCGTGTGGATTTAATGAAATCCTCGTGTGGATTTTCCAAGATCCTCGTGTGGATTCAGTGAAATCCTCGTGTGGATTGTGCGAACTCCACACATGAAGTTTTCCCGCCCTATGTGTGCCGTGTTTCCAGAGTACGGATATACAAGAAGGGCACGCCGCCTTTGATGCGACATGCCCTTCTTATATATTATATATAATGTATAGTCTGACGTTTACTTCTTCTCAGGCTCTTCCACGATGTTCTTGCCTCTGGTGAGGTAAGCTGTGGGAGCTGCAATGAAGATAGAAGACAGCGTACCGAATACGACACCCAGAATCATTGCGAAGGCGAAGCTGCGGATGCTGGCACCGCCGAGGCAGAAGATGACTGCAAGTACGATGAACGTAGATACAGAGGTGTTGATGGTACGGTTCAAGGTGCTGTTCAGAGAATCGTTGAAGAGTTCTTGCTTGTCACGCTTCGGGTGCAGGTGGAGGAACTCGCGAATGCGGTCGAAGACAACCACCTTGTCGTTGATGGAGTAACCGATGGCGGTCAGCACAGCGCCGATGAACGTCTGGTCTATCTCGAGAGAGAATGGCATCCAGCCCCAGCACATGCTGTACATACCCAGAATGAGGATGATGTCCACAATCAGAGCGGTAATGGCGCCGATAGAGAACGACAGGTTGCGGAAGCGGATAAAGATGTAGACGAAGATGGCGATGAAGGCCAGGATGACGCTCCAGATGGCACCCTTGGTGATGTCAGATGCTACGGAAGGACCTACCTTCTGGCTGCTGATGATAGAGCCGCCGGCACGTTCGTCGCGGTTGATGAAGTTCTCCAGTGTGAGGTCGTTTGCCAACAGGTTGCCGCCCTTCAATGTCTCGAAGAGTTTGCTTTCAATCTCGTTGTCAACTTCAATGTCGTCCTCCTCAATACGATAGTTCGTAGAGATACGGATGGTCTTGCCCTCTGTACCGAGTGCGATGGCGCTGGTGTTGCTTTCAGGGAAGGCCTCAGCCAACAGACCGCGAATGGTCTCGGGCTGTACCTCGTTCTCGAACATAACCACGAAGTTGCGACCGCCTGTGAAGTCGATACTCTTGCTGAAGCCACGAGTGAGCATGAAGCAGATGCTGATGACTGCCAGTGTGCCGAAGATGGCGAAGCTCTTCTTGTATTGGCTCATGAACTTGAAGGCAGGATTCTGGAAGGAAATCTTGTCACCAATAGCGGTGCGGAATGTGAGGTTGAGCCACTTGTCCTTGTCCATTACCTGGGTGTAAACGACGCGTGTCAGGAACACTGCGGTGAAGAAGCTTACGCAGATACCAATCAGCAAGGTCGTTGCGAAGCCGCGGATTGGACCTGTACCGAAGTAGTAAAGGATGATGGCCGTGATGACAGATGTCAGGTTAGAGTCGAAGATGGCACTGAATGCGTTGCTGTAACCGGCAGAGAGAGCCTCGCGAACCTTCTTGCCTGCCTTCAGCTCTTCCTTCGTACGCTCGTAGATGAGCACATTGGCATCCACTGCCATACCAAGTGACAGCACCATACCTGCGATACCGCTCATGGTGAGAGCTGCCTGGAAGCTTGTCAGGATACCGATGGTGAAGAAGAGGTTCAGCAGCAGGGCGCAGTTGGCAACCATGCCGGGAATGAAGCCATACATCATAATCATATAGATCATGAGGATGACGAATGCGATGACACAGCTCCAGATACCCTGACGGATAGACTCTGCACCGAGAGAAGGACCAACGATTTCCTCGCTGACAATCTTAGCGGGAGCAGGCATCTTACCTGACTTCAGCACGTTTGCGAGGTCGCGAGTGTCTTCTGCAGTGAAGTGACCGGTAATCTCGGAGTTACCGCCGGTAATCTCGCTCTGTACGGTGGGAGCGCTGTAAACATTATCATCGAGCACGATGGCAACGCTGCGCTTGAGGTTGGCCTTTGTGAGGGCAGCCCAGCGGCGTGCACCGTCGACATTCATCTTCATGCTTACGCAAGGACGGCCTGATTGGTCGAAAGAGTCGCTGGCATCAGTCACAACGTCGCCCTCGAGAGGAGCACGGCCGTTGCGCTCTGTAACCTTAATGGCATAGAGCTCGTAGATGTTGGCGCCGGCACCTTCGCCCATGCCCTTGACGCCCCATTTGAGGCGGAGGTCAGAGGGAAGCACTTCCTTTGCTTCGGGAGAAGCGAGAAGTTCGTCGATGTCGTCCATGTCGCGCTTGCTGGCAAAGCCAACTACGCAACCATAAGCGCCCTGTGCGAGCTGCAAGCGGCTCAGCAGGGGATGCTGCTTGTGTGCCTTCTCGATTTCTTCAGCAGAGAGGGCTGTTGTGGTCTCTTCGTCGTTGTTTTCAGCAACAGCAGAAGCGAGGTCGGCCGCAGCTTTAGTTGTGTCGGCAGGTGCTTCAACTTTCTGCTCGTCGGCAGTAGCAACGGTCTCTGTGCTGTCGGCAGTTGCCTCGTCCTTGATGCCGCTCAGTGCAGCAGCAAGCTTCGAGTCGAGGTTGACGAGGAAGGGAACGATCTCCTGAGTGTTGTAGGTCTCCCAGAACTCGAGGTTGGCGCTGCCCTGCAAGAGCTTACGTACGCGCTCGGGCTCCTTCACGCCGGGCATTTCCACCATGATGCGGCCTTCCTGTCCTTCGAGAGCCTGGATGTTGGGCTGCACGACGCCGAAGCGGTCGATACGTGTGCGGAGCACATTGTAGGAGTTGTCAATGGCACTCTTTACTTCGGCGCGAAGCACATTCTCCACTTCCTTGTCTGTGCTCTTGGTGGTCACCTTGTCGCGCAGTTGTTGTGTGGCAAAGAGTTCGGCGAGAGCCTTGTTGGGCTCCAGAGCCTTGTAGTCCTTGACGAATAAGGTAATAAAGTCACTTTGGCTGGCAGCAGCCTCTTTTGTGGCCTGTTCAACGGCCTTGCGGAAGCTTTCGTCGGTTTCTTCCTTGTGGTCGGCAAGTGCCTTGATAACGTCAGGCACGCTGACTTCGAGAATGACATTCATGCCGCCCTTGAGGTCGAGACCCAGACCAATGCCCATCTCGCGGCATTCCTTCAATGTCCATACATTGCAGTACACCTTGTTGTTGAGCAGAGAATCCAAGTAGCGGTCGGCAGCGGCCTGACCTTCTGTCTCGGCGAGCTTCTCGGCTTTACCTTCGAAGTGATTGGTCACGACGGAGAAGCTCAGATAGAAGAGGCACACGAGTGTCAGCAGAACCGCGAAAACCTTTACAAATCCTTTGTTTTGCATTGTTAATAGATTTATTTAATATTTTGTTTAAGTTATTTCCTTTTTAGACATAAAAGCGTGCAAAGATACGACTTTTTCCTTAAACAGCGCACAAAAGAGAGATTTTTTTCTTCTTAAAGGAAAGATTAGCGTTCTTTTTTGCTTAAACGGACGATGAGCGGGTAGTGGTCGGAAGCCAAAACAGTGCGGTCGATGCTGCATGAACTGCATGTCCAGTCTTTTGAGAAGAATAGATGGTCAATGCGCACGGGGAAGGAGCGGCGGGAATAGGTGAAGCCCGGGCCGAAGCCTGCTTCTCGATAGGCAGATGTGAGGCGACGGGCGAGCCGTTGGTAGGTGTAGGAGATGGGTGTCTCGTTGAAGTCGCCGCAGACGATGACGGGATGGTCCGCATTGCGCTCGGCAAGCGCACGGATGCTGTCGGCCTGAATGCCTCTGTAGGCTGCGGCTTTGCTAAGCTTGCCCATAAGCTGATGCGAGCTGTTCTTTATGGCTTCTCGGTTCGGCTCTATGATGGCGTTGGTGTAGCCGTCCTTTTCTTCCGCGCTCAGCTTGTTGCTTTCCAGGTGGTTGTTGATGATGAGGAGGCTGTCGCCGTGGCAGTCTATCCAGCAGGCCATGCTGTGGTTGTTGCGGGTGGGATAGTCGATGTGTATGGTGTCGCTAAGGAAGGGCAGACGCGAAAAGACGACAATCGTGCTGGTCTGCAGGTAGTCATAGCCTAAGGAGTCGAGCCATTGCTGGTGGCTTGTGATGAAGGACTTGCTGAGTTCCTGCAAGCAGACGATGTCGGCGTCGGCGATGTTGATGAAGCGGATGAACTCTTCCTTTTGCTCGTTTGTGCTCAGAGTGCCGACGTTGTAGGAGATGATGGTGAGAGCTGTTTCGCTGTCTTTGGTGCTTTCTCCAAAGTGCAAGGGGCAGTAGTCGAGGACATAGCCGCCTATGAGGAGTGCTCCCAGGATGGGAACCCACACCAGTCGTGCGTGGAAAAGGAGCCAGAAGATGATGAAGAGCAGGTCGACGGCGAGGAAGACAGGAAATGCGAGCGTCAGGACCGAGAGGCGGGGCATGAGGTCGGGCGAGACATAGGTCAGTGCCACGCAAAGCCACAGCAGCAGGATGGTGCAAAGGTTGGCTCCGAGGAAGAGGCTGATGGAGAAGCGCTTGAAGAGTTCTTTCATTAAGATTGAAGTGTCTTGAGGGCTATAAAGTCATTTCCTTGTGATGTCGAAGAGGCGTCGCTTCTCTTCTGCGGTGAGGCCTTCGTAGCCGTTCTTCTTCACTTTGTCGAGGATGCGGTTGAGTTCTTCCTCCTGTTCTTTCTTCTGCTGGCGGTAGGCTGCTTCCTGCCTGTAGCGTCCGCCGTAGGTGACGTCGATGTGCGGCTCTTTCTTCTTGAAGAGGGAGGTGAACCAGCTGCGGAAGCCGGACCATGAGTTGCTACCTCGGTCGTAGTGGCTGTAGCCTCCGCGACTGCCGCTTCCGCCTCCGCCACGCCAATAGAGGATGAGCAGCAGGCCGACGAGCATGCCGCCCAGGTGAGCCATGTGTGCCACTCCGTCGCCGTTCTGCGAGAGGGCGGAGAGGAGCTCGATGACGGCATAGCCCACGACGAAGTACTTGGCCTTGATGGGTACGGGGATGGGGAAGATGAAGAGCCGTTCGTTGGGGAACGTCATGCCGAAGGAGAGCAGGATGCCATAGACGGCGCCCGATGCACCGACGGTGTTCCAGCGGTTCAGGTATTCGGCCATGGGGACGATGGCGTCGCCCACGTTGACCTGGCTGAAGCTGCCGAAGCCGTAGTACCAGTACTCGACCGTCTGCACCAGTTCCTGCATGAGGCCTGCGCCGAGTCCGCAGGTGAGGTAGTAGAAGAGGAAGCGGTTCCTGCCCATCGTCTGCTCCATGATGCGTCCGAACATCCAGACGGCGAACATGTTGAAGAAGAGGTGTGTCCAGTTGGCATGCATGAACATGTAGGTGAAGAGCTGCCAGGGTCGGAATCCGCTGGCGAGGAAGAAATGCAGGCCGAACATCTCATCGAAATCTATGCCGTGCGAGCGGAAAGCGAGGCTTGCGAAGAAGCACAGCACATTGATGATGAGCAGGTTTTTCGTTACGGGAGGTATCGAGTTCATCTTTATAATGCGTATTATTATGTTTTTGCGTGCAAAGATACGAAAAATAGGCCGAAGAACGGGCTAAAAGTGGCGTTATATCATTATTTTTCACGAAATATTGCATTTTTTTACTGAAAATCTTTGCAGTATGGGCAAGTTTCGCTAAATTTGTGATGCAAAAGTGCGATAACACCGTGTATTAAATAACCTTATTACAAACAACTTAACAATTATCTTATGAACAAAACTGAATTAGTTGCCAAGATCGCTGAAGGCGCTGGCATGAGCAAGGTCGATGCAAAGAAGGCTCTGGACGCTACTCTGGATGCTATCAAGAAGGCCGTTAAGAAGAGCGAAAAGGTGGCTCTCGTTGGTTTCGGCACATTCGATGTAACAGAGCGTAAGGCTCGCAAGGGTATCAACCCTGCAACAAAGAAGCCCATCACCATTCCCAAGAAGAAGGTGGTTAAGTTCAAGGCTGGCACCGAACTGACTTTCTAAGAAACATGACCTCAAACCCCTCTCCGAAAGAGAGGGGCTTTTTTTTGCCTCTTTCCCCTAAGGCGGGAAAGGGGCTTTTTTCTTCCCGAAGGCTTAAAGTCCTTAAGGACCTTATGGTCCCAAAAGACCCTTCAGGAGGGGGCCGAAAACGCCGCGTGCGGGGATGGGCAACGCCGCACGCGGAATTGGCCATCGCCGCAGCCGGAGATTGCCATCGCCGCACGCGGCGTTTCTATACGCGCGCAGGCGCATTAAATATATTATAATGTGAGGTCAGATTTTTTCCTCTTTCCATAAGAAAAATACGATGCTGGGGTTAACAAATGGCAGGTAGCAGAGTATATATAGACAGAAGCGCTTCTGAGATTCAACACTCTTATTGTTTAACCTTTCAACATTACTTATTATGATTAACTACAGTATCGCAATTATGGGCACTAAGCCCGGAACCAAGAAGGAAAACATCACCGAAACCAAGGCTTACGGCGTAGCGCAGGTGAGCGAGGTGATCGACATCAATGCCTTTGCCAAGCACATCGCCAACCACGGCAGCGTCTATGACAAGGGCGACATCGTGGGGCTCCTCACCATCGCCGTCGGCTGTCTGCGCGAACTCATGCTCGAGGGCAAGCGCGTCAAACTGGGCGACCTGGGCGACTTCCAGCCCCGACTCAGGACCACGGGCGCCGTGACCACCGACGACTTCTCTGTGGCAAACATCGACGACGTCGTAGTGGGCTGGACTCCCGGCAAGAACTTCACCAACCTCCGCACCGAAGCCACCTTCCAGCTCGTGCCCAGCCGTTCCGCACAGGGGGATGCCATCGAGGTCATCAGGAACACCGACACCATCCACGGCCTCGAGTAAACTCTCCTCAAAGACCCTTCTCATCCTATGAATCGAGGACTCAGAAACTGCAACCCGCTGAACATCCGGCGGGTTGCAGGTACTAAATGGAAAGGACAATCGGCGTTGCAGACCGACAGGAAGTATGTGCGGTTCGATAGCGTGGAGTGGGGCCTGAGAGCCGCCTTCTGCATCCTTCGCACTTACGCCCGAAGATACAATGCGCTCTGCGTGAGAGACATCATCAGCCGTTGGGCACCGCCTTCCGAGAATGGCACGGAGCAGTATGTCCGCAATGTGTGCCGTTGGACCGGCTTCGGCGGACAGCAACTCCTCAGCGAAAGCGACTGGCCCCTGCTCGTCCGTGCCATGGTCCGGCAGGAGTGTGGTGTCCTGCTCGACAGCGCAACGATTGTCCGTGGCTTCTGTCTCTACAAAATCTCTTAACCCTAAACATCAGACATTATGAAGAAAAACAATATCGTGGAACTCGTGGTGAAGGTTCTCGTGGCGGCACTTACCGCATTCCTCACGGCACTCACCACTACCTCGTGCATGGGCTGCGGCCCGTTCTGACATAACCCGCACAAACAAAAAGCCGCTCCTGAGATCATGCTCGGGAGCGGCTTTTCCTTCCTCTAATGGAGGAGAGGTGTTGCTTAGAACAGCCTGTAAGAGAAAGTGACGGAAGCGTTCGGATAGACCTTGAACTTGGAGGCGGTGTGCACCATGTTGCCCACCTTGCCCGGGATGTCGTGCAGGTCGTGGACCATGTCGACATGGTTCCGCAATTCGCCGCAAGGGTCGTATCTCCATTCCACTTGATTCCAGCGCACGATGTCGCCATAGTAGTTATTGTCGGTGTCGAAGCCCATGCCTCCCTTGTACCAGCCTTCTTCGTCGAAGCGTATCTTGCTTGCGTCGATCTTATAGACATTGTCAACATAGATGCTGGGAGCGCCGCAAAGGAACAGGATGCCGGCATCGACATTCATGTTCCACTTCTTGTCCTTCGACAAGTGCGTGTTGTAGCCGAAGCCAAGATATGGGCGGAACTTGTTCACCTCCATTTCAGCACGCACGGTAGCATTCTTGTCCGGAACCATCATGGCCATTTCTCCATCGTCGAATGTGCCGAGCTTGAAGCCTGCGAGGCCGGTCCTGTAGAAGGGGTCGTCCTGCGCTTGGTCTCGGGGACGCAGGAATGCTCCATTTATGCCGTTCTGAGGATAGTCCTTGTAAATGGAGTTGTATGCGTTGATGCCCTCCAGGATAAGCGTTTCCTTTTCCAGGTTGCAAGCATCGCCCACGTCGGACGGCCCTACGAAGAAACCGGCCGTGAAGCTCCAATGCTTGTTGTTCTTGAAGGGCAATACATCTACCAGGAACTTGAATTGATGTACATTGGGCTTAAGGCCCATCGTCACATAGTCGCGTTTCTCGACTTTGCTGAATTTGTCGTACATCTTTTTGTATTCCTCATAGCCAGGCGTGTTCAAGTCAATGTTATACTCGGCAAGCTTGTCGTTGATCTTGTCCACCTTCGACAAAAGATTGCTGTAACTGCCGTTGCTCGTCTCGATGTTGAAGTTGGAGTGGAGAGTGATGCGAGGCATATAGTTGTAGCCGGCACGGATGCGCACGTAGTCGCCTACAGGCATCGCTACATCAATGCCAATGCCTAAAGTGCCGACGTTGACGCCGATATCCATGTGGTTCAAAATGCCCTTCTCAGCCATCAGGGAGGTGATGGACTGCTTGTCTTTTGTCTCGTCCTGAGCCGGCATGACTGTTGTCAGCGACAGAGCGACAAGGAATACTCCAAACTTCTTCATGCTATTACGGTATTATATATTATAATGTATATCATCCCCCACCTCTGCCCCCTCCCTAAGGAGAGGGGGTAGGGATGAGGCTATTTGATGGCAAACTTCACTCCGCCTACGATATACAGACCTGCGGGCAGACCCTGCACATCGTTGGTAGCACGGAGCTGCGTGCCGCTCAAAGTATAGACGCCTTCTGCAGACTTGTCTTTCTTCTCGGCAAGAATCTCGTCGATGCCTACGCCCTCGAAGCGGATGTTGAGTGTGGCAGGGGTGCCGGCATCTGCCATGAGGTAGCATGTATTGGCGGGAATGCAATTAAGAGAGACTTCGTCTTCGTCGTCGGAATCCCAGTCAATGGTATTCACCACTTGCAAATGCTTTGAGCTGAGCAATTGATTCTCGTTGTTGCTCAGAACGAGTTTGCCGTTGGCTATCGTGAGGACTCGCATTGCGGATGCATCGAACACCTTATATGCCTCTTTCGAGTTCTTGCCTCTATTCTGATTGCAGAAATAGATGCCTGCAAGCTTGTTGCCCGATAGGTTGGCAGGCTTGGTGTAGAGAAGCTCTAAGCGGTTGTTGGAGGGATTGTCGGATGCACATTCTATGACAACAGGAGTGTTGGCAGCTATCTCGCCTTCCACTTCCTTCAATACAGCCTCGTCGCCTTTGACACTATTGACATAATAGACATGCATGCCCGGAGAAGCAAGCTTGAAGGGGAAGTCGGCATAGAAAGGACGATAGTATTTGCCATTTAACTGAATCGTCGGTTTGACGCCAAAATAGTTGGTGGCATGGTCGGTCTCAATTTTATCGACAATCCAACAACGGTATTTTTGGTCTTTGTTGTGTATGCCAAGCTCGCCGTCATCTCGTGTGATGGTTCTCTCGTCGTCAAGATATTGAGTGACGTTGTCTTTAGTTACATAGACTTCATAAAGCCCTTTTTGACCTGGCCCATTCAGTTCTCTGATGTGGACATTGAATTTTGTGAGCTTTTCAACACCAGTGCCTTGAGCCTGAAGGTCGAAATACCCACCACCTTTATTCAGGACATAGATGACTGAGCCAGGATCGGAAATTGTCTTACTGGCATCCTTCCACAACTCAATAGCCCCGAAGTCTGGTTGCTGACGAGCTATGTCGGATTCGTCATAGTTGTCCCTTACATAAACATAGCGGTCTTGACCAGCGTTGCGGACACGATAGTAATAGTTGCCTATGATGCCAGTACCTCTATCCTGTGCAATAGCACTCGCCAAACTCAGCGAGGTTATAAGAAATAAAGTGTAGAGTCTTTTCATTGATGATAATTATTCCCCCCGCCACTACGCTTGCAGCAGAATGACGGGGGGAAGTTAAGTATTTAAATAGAGTTAAATGTTACTCGCAAATACAGATAGTTACACGGTTGAGGTCGTTCTGCTCGTAGGGCTGAACGGTATCACCCTTGCTGTCTGAAATGATGCGGCTGCGGCTGATGCCAAACTTGTTAACCAACATGTTGGTGATAACATCAGCACGCCTCTGAGCGTAACCAACATTGAGGCGAGGATTGCCAGTACCCTTGTCAGCGTAACCTGTTACGGAAACCTTTGCTTCGGGATACTTGTTCATGTAAGCCACAACATCCTCTACCTTCGTCATCTCGGTCCTGCTGACCTCTGAACCACGGAGTGTGAAGAAAATGTCGCGACGCAGAGTCTCGCGCTTCGGAGTTTCGGGCTCCTTAACAACAGGAACTTCTACGGGCTTCTCAACAATCTTCTCGACAATCTTCTCTACTACGATTGGTTCTGGAGCCTTCTTCGGAGCGAGCTTGCCAAGTCTTACCTTTACACCAGCCAGTGCGTTGAAGTACCAGTCGGCGTTGCCTGCCTTCTTTGAGTTGTAGTGGTCGGAGGTAGCATTGCAGTTCAGCTCGAGGCCGAGAGCAACGCGACGGCTAACCTTGAAGTCGAGGTAAGCACCAAAGCGACCTACGAAGCGGGTCTTTGTGCCGTCCCAAAGCAGAGACATCGTGTGTGCAGGATCCATGGCAGTGCCGCCTGTAGCAAAGATAAGATTTCTTACTGCAGCAGCATCGTCGTTGTTCCAACCGATGTTAGCACCTAAGCCAGCCAACAGGCCAAAGTTGCAGATACGGTCTGCCTTGTAGCCATAAATCCAGTTGGTCAGGTCGCAAGTAACGTCGAGTGTGGGAGCGATGAAGTTGTACTTCCAGGTTTGTGTGCCAAGACCAAGATAGCCAAGGTCAGTACCACCCTTGCTCTGCCATGTGTCAAGAGCAAGACGCAGACCCCATACGGGAGTGAAGTTGTAGCCGCCTGCGAACTGGAGGTTGCCAGAAAGAAGGTCGCTGAATTTTACTTCGCCCAGGGTGTACTGTCCGCCAATCTGAGCTTGAACATACCAGTGAGGAGCAAATGCCTCGCAGGGCTTTGCTTCTGTAGCCTGCGGCTGCTGCGCGGATGCTGTGAGGCATCCGGCAAGCAGGGCAGCTGACATTAATATCTTCTTAAGTTTCATATTCATTACTTATTATTAGTTCAGAAAGTGGATTTGTTATTACTTAACCTTGATGTAGGTCTTGTAAGTAGAGATGTTGCCTTCGAAGTCGAGTACAGAGTAAGCAACCTCGTAAATGTAGCCAGGATCCATGTTGTTAACATGAACGCAGCGTGTTGTGCCGTCCAATACTACATTGAGTTCATCGTCCTGGTTGGCTGCAGACAGCTTCTTTATGCAGGCGATATCACCATCCTGAGCGTTCTTTGTGAGGTCACCGTCAACGAAGACATTGGTAACAGCAACGTGCTTTCTTGCGATAGGAACGATGAGTTCCATGTTCTTCGTGGTGGGATAGAGCTTCAATCCACTCTTCTCCATCTCAGTAGGAATAGTGGGACTTAAGCTCATGCGCTTGAAGCCCTTATTGTCGTTGCTGGCAACGATGAACGGACCGAAGCGACGGTTGATGGACTGGAAGAACCACATTGTGGTATGGTCAATCTTCTTCAGGTACTTAATAAGATTTGAATTCAGGAATTCGTCGATGTTAGAGTTAATCAGAGGCTCGTAAGTCATTATCTGACCAAGGAAGTGATTCAGGTTTTCAACGAGTGCTGTGAGTGTCTTGATAACATCATCCTGACCCTTAATCAGATCTCTGAGGTCCTTAGAAACTTCTGTTACAACAGGAATGGTAACAGAACCCTTTGTGCCTTCCAGATTTCCAAGAGCTGTTTCTGTGGCCAGAGTGCTAAGTACATTTGCTGCTACACTTGCAATATCAAGAGTTGCACCAGTGTTCTTTGTGAGGGTGATAACGCCACCTGCATAGTTAACAAAGGTGTCGGTCAGGTCGGCAGTTGCATAAGCAGCGATTTGACCATCGGAATCACTCCTTGCAGGAATAACGAGCATAGCTGTCAGACCGTCTGTGAGGTCGCCCTTGATGACAAGAGTAGTTCTCTTAACATTGAACTTCTCCTGAATGAACTTGTATGCATCGGGAATTGTAACTGCGGCTCCGCTGTTTGTCAGACCCTCGTCGAACATGATATCAACGCTGCCAGAAGCAGGAATGTCGAAGCGATAGCCATTGCCATTCATTGTGAAGCTAGAGAGTCTTGCCTCCCATTTCAGGATGAGATTGTTGGCATCGGCAACAAGTGTTATGCCGTCGAAGTTGAAGCCCTTAAGAGTGCTTACAGTCCAGCATTTATCGAATTTCTCGAAGTATACATGTACATATTTCTTTAATGCATCACCAAAGTCTTTCAGGATGTAATCTTGAGCATCTTCGAAGCCGGGGAATGTGTCGTAGTCCTCAAGGAACTTGAGTGAGCCCAAAGTGAGAGGCTTGACAGCTGTAGCAGCGAGGTTGTACTGAGAGTAAATAGCCTGGTCTTTGTCGTTGATGTCCTTGAACGGGCACTTCAGACCCTTACGCTCGAGGCTCAAGCTGCGCAGTACCTGATACATATCGGTAGCTACCTTGTCGAGATGGCCTGTTGCACCTGTGCTCTTGAAGAAGGTCTCAACCATATCTCTGATTTCTGACCTTGCGTCTTCGATGAGGTTTGTCAGGTCCTCTTCCTTGAACTCGATTCCGTCGACGTTCTCAATCTGCTTCTTAGAAACGAATGCACTTGCTTCATAGAAGCCATTGTCGGCACGTGTCGGCACGTCTAAGCCGAACTTCAAAGTCTCATAGCTCTTCTTGAGGGGAGAGAGTGTGATGAGTGAAGGCTCATCCTGGCTGTTTACGATTTCGAGGTTCAGACCAGTAGCGTCAACATTTGTAGGATTAACAGTTACATATACCTTGCCGGCATAAGCCTTACCATTTTCGTCCTCGTTTACAAGGGTTCTGGTTCCGCTATACTTGAATTGCTCGAAGGGAGTCATTGTAATCATCTCCCAATCCTTAGCTGTGAGAACCTCAGCCTTGCGGATGTACTTGGCATCGTCGGTGGTGGGGAATTCAACATTTGCAGGTGTGCCATAGTAAGCAACGAGCATGTTGGACTGGATGTTTGCGGGGATGCTGAAGGAACCGAACATTGGGTTGTTTGTGCCCTGAATTGTGATGCCGGTAATCTGCTTAGCGAGATATGACTGAATGGCAGCTACATCCTTTGTGAGTTTTTCAACCTTAGGTTCAATCTCCTTGAGCTTCTTCTCAGCATTGGCCATGCGCGTCTTCAAATTATTAACAACATCTACCAATGTATTAACTTTCTTGATGAGCTTGCCTAAATTATCTTTAACCTCGCCAATAGTCGTCTTGTTGGCATCAATCTTTTTCTCAAGTTCTTTGTCAGCTGCTTCGAGAGCGGTAACGCGAGCGATGAGACCAGCGAGTTCCTTCAAATCAGCGGGATCTGATGTGCCGAACATTGACTCGATTAACTCTTTGAGTCTTGCTTCGGTTACACCTGTATCGAGACTACCAATAGCAATGTTGATGTTGCTGTTGATGTTATTGTTAATCTCTACCTTAGCAGCTTCTACAGTTGCAGTGAGTTTGTCAAGGAGTTCCTTGAGGATGTCAGCCTTAGCATTTGCAACTTGTTCGCCTGTAGCAGCCTTGAGGAGTTCTGCCCATGTCTTCAAGTCGTCTTCAGTTACGAAGTCGGCGGTCTTGCTTGCAAGATATTTGAGTGCTTCGTTGATGTACCAGATAGATGTTTCGTTGGCAGCAACCTTGTCAGAGAGGTCAGTGAGTTCCTTGCCGAGAGTCTGGTCGCCAGCGTTAATCTTGTCAATCAGGTCAGCAACTGCCTTGTTCAGCTCAGCATCGGTAGCATAAGCATCGAGGTCGCTCTTCTGAACATAGTTCTTGAGCTCGGCGATAATCCAATTCTTGAGTGTATTAATCTCTTCCTGAACATACAACTTAGCTTGCAGGAGGTTGTTTGCGCAATCTCCCTTCAGTGTTGCGAGCTCAGTCTTCAGGTCGCCCAATTCCTTCTCGAGGCTTTCGTACTTCTCATTCAGCTTGCTAACATTCTCGTTTGTGGTATTCAGAGCTTCCTCGAGATTCTTGATGTTGGTTGCGTTCACTGAGATTTGCTTAACAGCTTCCTGCAGGTCCTCAACATCCTTCAGGAGGTTTCCAATATTGGTCTTGTTCTCTGTGACGATATTGCTCAAATCGCTGATGGCCTTTTCGTTAGCATCAGCTTTGTTGAATGCCTCAACAGCCTTGTCGTATGCCTTGTTGGCTTCGTCGGATGCTGCAGTTATGCTAACATCAATCCCGTCGAGACGACCCTCGATGTCCTTGATAGCATTTGCATTCTTCTCAATGTTCTTGGCTTGTTCTTCAAGACGAGCGACTCTTTCCTTGAGGCCACTGATGTCACCATCCAAAGCACCTTTGTATTTCTCAACAAGTTTGCTGAGTTCCCCCAAGTCTCCCTGGAGAGTTGCAATATTATCCTTGTTGGTGTTTGCTGTGCCCTGAATTATGATAGCCAGGTCGTAAGCGTCGTTAGCCCTTTGGAGAGCTTCCTTAGCAAGTTCCTTAGCACCCTTTTCTGCGTCCAGACCAGCTTCGAGTGCTGCGATTCTGTCGGCAAACTTGAGAGCTTCCTGTGCATTGTCGAATGCCTTTTGTGCAAGAGACAAAGCATCATCGGCAGTACCTTGTGCATCATTAATCAGTTTAGCCAGCTGTTCAGCGGCAGTCTTGCCGTTCTTGATAGCCTCTTCGGCTGTAGCCAGTCTCTGAAGAATGCTCTGAATGCCATCAGTGCCTGTTCTTACTTCTTCAAGAGCTTTTTCCAGCTTATCGACTTGCTCTTTGAGAAGACCCTGGGCAGCCTCGAGAGTGGCAACTCTGTTGTCGAGGTTCTGGCCTTCCAGAATACCAAGACGGCCGTTGATGTTGTTAACCAAGGTGGTCAAGTCAGCTACAGTTGCAGCATCTGCCTTGTCGCCAAGTGCATCAACAATAGCCTTGAGCTTTGCGATTTCTGCATCGGTGTAGTCGTTGGCTGACTTAAGGAGAGCGGCGGGATCGCACTTGCAGAGCTGGTCTTCCCACTTCTTCATCAAGTCAATCTGATCTTGCAGATCCTTGATGCGAGCGTTAAGAGCATCTGCCAGCTTGGCATTGTCGTCAAGAGTCTGTACACGCAACTCGTTGTAGAGATCTTCGTTGGTATCCTTACAAGATACAAACGAACCCACGCTGACTGTAGCTACCAGCAGCATGATGATTTGAAAGAGTTTCTTTTTCATTTGTTAAAAAGTTATTAATTAATAAATAATGTAGTTCCTTTTTTACGTTTCGTTTCTTAACATAGTTTGGCCTTTTGCGGATAAATTCAGCACAAAGGTACAACACAATTAGGGAATACAAGCGTGCGGCAAGTGGCATTTAAGCAAAATTAACATATTTTGAGGGTCGTTTAATAAATTTAACACGGGTTTTTGGCATTTTCTGCCAGAGGCTCGTGTTTTTTTGTTTCTTTGGGTGGTTGATATTTGTCCCAGAAAATCTTTGTCAGAGTGAGGCATAGTATCCCGGTTATCAGCATGACGGTGTAGGCTTGTGTTTTTCCGCCAAACCAGTCGGCATAGGAGATGTCCTCGATGTCTGTTCCGAAGGTGTAGAGCTGTACGGCTGCGATGCCGTTGTTGATGATGTGCAGGATGGATGTCAGCACGATGTTTCCGGTCTTATAGTATATGATGCCGAAGATGATGGCGAGGGGCAGTGCATAGAGTCCTTGTGCGAGGTTGAGATGCACGATGCTGAAGGCGAGGGCCGAGACGATGATTGCTGTCCAGGGGTTTGCTCCGCGACGCAGCATTTCGCCTTCGATGGCTTCGCGGAAGAGCAGTTCTTCGGTGATGGGGCCTATGATGACGAGTGCGAGCATGCCCCAGAAGTCGTGCGACATCTCGAGCGACATCTGCTTCATGATGTCGGGCAGCTCCACTGTTTCTGTCATGATGGAGATGCTGATGGCTCCCAGGATGCCTGCTGCGACGGCAATAGCGCCTGTTCGCCAGTTGATGGCTCTGATGTCGGGGGCTGTGACGAAGCGGATGTTGTGCAGGAGGAGGCAGCAGGCCAGTATGGCGAGGATGTTTGTGGCCATCAGGCTAATTGAGAAGAGCGAGACGGGCAGCAACTCGAGCAATGGGAGGCTTTGGGCCTCGCCGCTGAAGTAGGCTCGGAGTGCGGTGTTGAACTCCGGTGAAATCAGCATGCCGGTTCCGAAGAGCAGGAGTGAGCCGATTCCTTGTGCCAGCAGGAATATCAGCAGGGTCAGGATGGCGGGAGTGAACTTTCTCAAATTAAAAAACAAATTAAAAATTAAAAATGGGGGATGCTCCTGTGGGGCTTTTTTCATAGGGCTGCGGGGGTGTTGAAACGCCGCGTGCGGAATTGGTCATCGCCGCAGCCGGGGATTGGCATCGCCGCAGCCGGGGATTGGCATCGCCGCGTGCGGGGATTGGCAACGCCGCAGCCGGGGATTTTCAATGCCGCCGGCTCAGTATTCCACCTTGTCTGTTTTGGCCTCCCAATCGCGGAAAGCCTGCAGTGCCTCCTCGCGCATGAAGTTCTCTGTCGGGATGGTGCGTTCCGGGATGGGACGCTCTATCTCTTCGTAGATGAATTTGTCGCCGAAATGGATGTCCTCGGCGTCCTGTTTTGTGTTGGCAAAGCAAATGCGGCTGATGCCTGCCCAGTAGATGGCGCTCAGGCACATGGGGCAGGGCTCGCATGAGGTGTATATGGTGCAGCCTTCGAGCTTGAAATTGTCCTTTTTCTGGCAGGCGGCTCTGATGGCCGTGACCTCGGCATGAGCAGTCGGGTCGTTGTTGGCGGTCACGCGGTTCGTGCCGGTGGCTATCACTTCGCCGTCCTTCACGATGACTGCGCCGAAGGGTCCGCCGCCGTTGGCCACGTTGTCGATGCTCAGGTCGATGGCGAGCTGCATGAAGCGCTTGTCTTGTCTGGTCATGGATGGGATGGGGTTAATGGGCTTAATGGGAGAGATGGGGATGGATGGGAGTTGAGGGGAGCAAAGCTCACTTCTTCTTTCCGGAGCGGGCAGGCGGCTCCTTGCCGTCTTCGATGGCTTGCTGGCGGATGGCTTCGTCGAGGAGTTCCTCGAAGCTCTTCACGCGATACAGTTCTTCGTACTCCTCCAATATCTTGCGGTCGCGGGCATGCTTCTTGTCCCGCTTGCGGTCCTTTACGGCAAAGGGGTGCATGATTTTGTCCGTTATCCTGGGGCCGAGCACATCGCTCACGGAGGGATAGCCGATGCGGGTGGTCTTCTCATTGCCTATCGAGCGGCGAATGGCCTCGTTGACGCGCAGGGTAGAGTCGCCTCGCACCTCCACCTCGCGCAATGTGTCAACACGAGCGGTGTCGCGCAACTGGGCAGAAAGTGTGCCGAAAGGAAGCGCAGCGAACATCAAAATGAGGAGGCGTTTCATTCTTTTCGTTGTCTTTTTCGGCACAAAAGTAGGGCTTTTTTTGTAAATGACAAAAGAAATCCCGAACTTTGCAGCAAATATTAACACCTTTTATTATGTTCTCCACAAAACGCATAGCACTTGTTTGCCTTGCCGCCAGTGTTGCATTGGGCAGCGTGGCGACCGATTATACCAAGTATGTCAACCCGTTCATCGGCACGCAGACCGACGACACTGGCGCTCTGAGCGGCAGCACATTCCCGGGCCCCACGATGCCCCAGGGCATGGTGCAGCTGGCTCCCGAGACGGAGCAGTATGTCACATGGGACCCTTGCTGCGGCTACGACTACAACCGCGACTCCATCTTCGGCTTCACCCACACGCACCTCAGCGGGACGGGCTGCACCGACCTCATCGACATCTCCCTGATGCCTACCACCAAGCACGTCACGCCCGAACTGCTCCGCAAGGGTATCTTCGCGCTCCCCTTTAAGCACGACCAGGAAAGCGCTGCTCCGGGCTATTATATGGTCAACCTCCTTGGTGGAGAGAACATAAAGGTCGAGCTCTCGGCTACCGTTCATGCAGGCATCCACAGGTACGAGTTCCCCCAAGGCAAAGAGCAGACCGTCATCCTCGACCTCGACAGAATGACCTTCCGGGGCGATGCCTATTACACGGGCCGCCGCGCCTATCAGATTATCCAGAGCCAGATACGCGTCCTCGACGACAAGACCATCGAGGGTTTCCGCGTCGTGACCGGCTGGGCTAAGCTGCGCAAAGTGTATTTCCGCATAGAGTTCTCCCGTCCCTTCGAGAGCCGCATCCTGATGGACGGCGGCCGAGATGCAGGAAAGAGCGATGTGGTAAACGGTCGCACCCTGCGTGCCGCATTGCGTTTCCCTAATAATAATAAAGATGTATTGGCAAAGGTGGCCATTTCTGCCGTTGACAACGACGGTGCCCGCAGGAACATGAAGGCGGAAGCGCAGTCCTTCGACTTCAGCTACTACACCAAGGCTGCCCATGATGCCTGGGAGAAGGAACTCGCCACCATCGACATAGAAGGCACCGATGCCCAGAAGACTATCTTCTATACCGGCCTGTATCATGTCCTCATGCAGCCCAACACGATGAGCGACGTGGACGGCCGCTACATGGACACCAACTTCGAGATCAAGCAGATGCCGAAGGGACAGGCATATCACAGCACCTTCAGCCTCTGGGACACCTTCCGCGCAGCCCATCCTCTCTACACTTTGCTATATCCCGACATCGCTGCCCAGTTCGTCCGCGACATGGTGCTGCACCACGAGACATACGGCTATCTGCCCATCTGGGACCTTTGGGGGCAGGACAACTACTGCATGATAGGCAACCACGCCATCCCCGTTGTGGCCGACGCCATCCTGTCCGAGCTGCCCGGTCTCGACGTGGAGCGTGCTTACAAGGCTATGGTGGAGAGCAGCACCCGAACGCACCCCAACAGTCCCTTCGAGGTGTGGGAGGAGTACGGCTACATGCCTCAGAACCGGCAGAACGTCAGCGTCAGCATCACCATGGAGCAGGCTTTCGACGACTGGTGCGTGGCGGCTGTGGCAAAGAAGCTTGGCAAACAGCAAGACTACGAGCGCTTCATCAAGCGCAGCGAGTACTATCGTAACCTCTTCAACCCTGCCACGGGCTTCTTCCAACCCAAGGACGACAAGGGCAACTGGCTGGAGCCTTTCGACCCGCTGAGCTATGAGAATCCTTGTTTCGTAGAGGGCAACGCATGGCAGTACATGTGGTTCGTGCCGCAGAACCCGCAGGGGCTCATCGACCTCTTTGGCGGCGTGAAGCCTTTCATCAAGAAGCTCGACGAGAACTTTACGCTGTCGGAGACAAGCGGCGAGGTGAACGGCAATGCCAGCGGCTTCATCGGTCAGTATGCCCACGGCAACGAGCCGAGCCACCACACTGTTTACCTCTATAACTTCGCAGGTCAGCCTTGGCGCACCCAGGAGCTGGTCGAGCAGGTGCGCAGTACGTTCTACAACGCCACGCCCTGCGGCTATGCCGGCAACGACGACTGCGGACAGATGTCGGCCTGGTACATCTTCTCGTCCCTCGGCTTCTATCCCTTCAATGCCGGCTCGGCAGAGTACGTCATCGGCACACCGCTGTTCCGTCGCGCCGTGCTCCACATGCCTGGCGGCAACGACCTGACCATCAATGCGCCGCGCAAGTCGGACAAAGCCATCTATGTGAAGGGTGTGAAGCTCAATGGCAAGAAGATCACCGACTGGAAGCTCACGCACAAGCAACTCATGGCAGGCGGCACCCTCGACTTCACGATGAGCGAAAAGAAATAGCAGGCTATACGAAAAACCCCTTCTCGGGATTCCGGGAAGGGGTTTTTTTGTTGTTTTACAATGCCTCAGCAGGCAGTTGAAATCCCCGGCTGCGGCGTTGGCAATCCCCGGCTGCGGCGATGACCATTTCCGCGTGCGGCGTTGGCAATCCCCGCAGGCGGCGTTTTGGGTGCCACCTAAGGGGTTGATTCACAATGCCTTTAGAGTTTGTTTTGCTTGAGCTTCTCGACAAAGTCGTCGATGCGTTGCATCTCGCGTGGGATGTCGATTTGTTGCGGACAATGGCTCACGCATTCGCGGCACTGGATGCAGTGGTTGGCCTGGCGGAGTTTGGGCACGCTGCGGTCGTAGCCGACGAGGAAAGCCCGCCTTGCCTTCTGGTAGTTCTTCGCCTGCTGGCTCTCGGGCACATTGCCTTTATTGACACATTTATTATAATGTACGAAGATGGCCGGGATGTTGAGGCCGTAGGGGCAGGGCATGCAGTAGTTGCAGTCGTTGCAGTCGATGGTGGGATAGCTCTTGATGAGCGTTGCCGTCTCTTTCTCGAGCCACTGCTGTTCTTCCTCAGAAAGGGGTTCGAGCGGAGAGTAGGTGCGCAGGTTGTCCTCCAGGTGCTCCATGTAGGTCATGCCGCTCAGCACGGTGAGCACCGCGGGCTTTGAACCGATATACCGGAAGGCCCAGGAGGCCACGCTGTCCTCCGGCTTGCGCTGCTTGAAGTGCGCCACGACATGATCGGGCACCTTCGAGAGTCGGCCTCCCAGCAGCGGTTCCATGATGACAACGGGGATGCCTCGCTTCTCCAGCTCTCCATAGAGGTACTTCCCCGAGCGCCCCTTGTCGTTTTCGTTCTCCCAATCGACATAGTTGGCCTGTATCTGGACGAAATCCCAGTGATATTCCTCATGATGCGCCATGGCCCAGTCGAAGACAGCCACATCGCCGTGGAAGGAGAAGCCGAGGTTGCGGATGCGTCCTGCCTCTCGCTGCTCCACAAGCCAGTCGAGGAGGCCATTGTCGAGGTAGCGTTGGTGGACAGGGTTCATGCCTCCGCCGCCGATGCTGTGCAAGAGGAGATAGTCGATGTAGTCTGTCTTGAGGAAATCGAGGCTGCGCTCGAACATCGCCTTTCCCTCTTCGAAATCGTATTGTGAGGGCGAGAAGTTGGACATCTTTGTCGCGATGAAATAGTCTTCTCGCTTGTAGCCGCTGGCTTCCAGGGCAATGCCGAGGCTCTCTTCGCTCTTGCCGCGACAATATGCCGGCGACGTGTCGAAGTAGTTCACGCCGTGGTCGAGCGCGTACTTGCAAAGGCGGTTCACCTGCTCCTGGTCGATGACGTCGCGGCCGTCCTCGTCCTTTGTGTTTGGCAGCCGCATCCATCCGTAGCCGAGCAGGCTGACCTTGTCGCCTTGCTTGGGGTTGGTGCGGTATGTCATCTTGTCGGTAGGAACGGGCCCCTCGTGATGTCCCATGTAGTCCACTTCGTCATCTGTGCCGCCTTGTACGCCGCACGATGCCAGAGCCGCCGTTGCTGCAGTTGTTCCCGTGACTTTCAGGAAGTCTCTTCTGTCGATATGTTTTTTCATTTCCTTTGGTTTTTCGATATTACGTTATAACGTTATTACGGTATAACGGTAGGCGTTTATTTCTCTATGCCGGAGCTAAATCTCCCGATGCACCTCGTGACCTTCAACGTGGATGGCGCTGATGGGGTTCGACGGGCAGAGGTTCTCGCAGGCTCCGCAGCCGATGCACTTCTCTTCGTTGACGACGGGAATGAGCAGCACCTTCTCCCTCGGTATTTCTTGGTTGTCGGCATCGCGCCAGCGCCAGCCGTCCTGATGCACGCCGGCCTGCAGAGGCACCATCTGTATGGCCTGAGCCGGGCACTTTCGGGCGCAGAGGCCGCAAGGCTTCTCGTCCTTGACGGGGATGCAGAGGTCGCGCGTCCATACGGCGTGGCCGACCTGAATGGCAGTCCTCTCTTCCACGGAAACAGGCCGGATGGCCGACGTCGGGCAGACCTGCGAGCAGCGATTGCATTCGGGACGGCAGTAGCCGCGTTCGTAGCTCACCTCGGGTTGCATGAAGCGGTCGAGGCTGCTGCTTGGGCGCAGCACGTCGTTGGGACATGCGTCGATGCAAAGCTGGCAGGCCGTGCAGTGCGAGCGGAGATTCCTGATGGAGAGCGAACCCGGAGGCGTGATGAGTTTCTCACGCTTTGGCCTCTTCTTCTTTATGATGTCAGCCAGGCCGCCGTCTGTCGTCTTGGGCTCCACCTTGCTTTGCGCCTTTGCGAGCGCCGTTCCGGCAAGGAGAGCAACACTCGTCAACACGGCGCGACGGCCAGCTCCAGCCTCCCCCGTCCCCTCCAAAGGAGGGGTGAACGGCGAACCCGAGGTAGAAGATGCTCCCTTTCCTTTGGAGAGGCTGGTGAAGTGCATGGCGTCGAATGCACAGTCTCCCTCGCAATTGCCGCAGACCACGCAGCGGGAGTAGTCGATGGTGTGTGTGTCGATATTTATGCAGGAAGCCTTGCAGTTGCGCTCGCACTTGCGGCAGTTCTTGCACTTGTCTGCGTCGATGGTCATCTTGAAGAGCGAGTGTCTGCTGATGAGGCCGAGCAGAGTGCCGACGGGGCAGATGGTGTTGCACCACGTGCGTCCTCCTTTCCAGGCCAGCACAGCGATGATGCCCCAAGTGAGTAGGGCGACAACCAGGGCCGAGACGCTCTTGAACCAGACATCAACCTCGTAGAACGCATAGCTGCCGTAGTGCTCCGAAAGCGCCGCGAGTCCGTTGTTAGCAAGCTTGTAGATGGGAGCCACGATGGTCGATACGATGCGTCCGTAGGTGCTGTAGGGGAAGATGAGTCCCCCCAGCCATGCCACGCCCAGAGCCAGCGAGGCGCAGGCCACAACCAGTACGGTATAGCGAAGCACGGTGCGTTCGGGCGAGTAGCTGTACTTGTTCTTCTTTTTCCGCAGCCATGCGATGGCGTCCTGCATCACACCCAGCGGACAGATGACGGAGCAGTAGATGCGTCCCATCAGCAGGGTGAGTGTGACGACGAAGAGCAGGGCTCCGATGTTCAGCGCCAGCAGAGCCGGAATGAATTGGATTTTGGCCATCCATCCGAGATAGGCGTGAGCTGTTCCCGTGAAGTCCAACAAGAGCCAGGTTATCAGCACCCAGAAGATGATGGCGAGTGTCAAACGAATGTTACGAAGCATAAGTAAAAATGAGTATTAAGTGTGTAAATTCCGATGCAAAAATAATAAAAAATAGTGAACGGCCGCACAAAGAACCGCATATTTTTTACGAAAAAAGATGTTTTTGTAGGGGGAAGAACCAGATGTCGGGCAGATGGATAAAAATGGCCGTACAGGGGGGTGAAAAACGCCGCGTGCGGGGATTGGCAACGCCGCACGCGGAAATGGTCATCGCCGCACGCGGGGATTGCCATCGCCGCACGCGGAATTTTTCACCCCCTCACAGCGCGTTTTTCAAGGTAAGAGCCAGTTATTATTAAATAAGGTAAAATAAGGGAAAAAATCCTGCCTTGCAAAATACAACCTAAGCATTTTTTTCATATCTTTGCACGCAAAAATTTTATTATAAGGTTATGGTATCATTTATTGCAGACAAGATTGTGATGGACGGTCTCACCTACGACGACGTCCTCTTGGTTCCCGGCTACTCCGAGGTTCTCCCCCGCACCGTATCGCTCGAAACGCGGTTCTCTCGCCACATCGCTCTGAAGATTCCCTTCGTGACGGCAGCAATGGACACCGTCACCGAGGCGACGATGGCCATCGCCATTGCCCGAGAAGGCGGCATCGGCGTGATACACAAGAATATGAGCATCGAGGAGCAGGCCCGGCAGGTAGCCATCGTGAAGCGTGCCGAGAACGGCATGATCTATGACCCCATTACGATAAAGCTGGGCAGCAGTGTGCGCGACGCGCTCGAGCTGATGGCTGAATACCACATCGGCGGCATCCCGGTCGTCGACGACGAACGCCATCTGAAAGGCATCGTCACCAATCGCGACCTCCGCTTCGAGCAGAACATCGACCGCCCCATCGACGAGGTGATGACGAGCGAGAACCTTGTCACCACGCACGTCCAGACGGACCTCGGCGCCGCGGCTAAGATTTTGCAGGAGAACAAGATAGAAAAGCTTCCCGTCCTCGACGACGACAACAAGCTCATCGGCCTCATCACCTACAAGGACATCACGAAGGCGAAGGACAAGCCCATGGCCTGCAAGGACAGCAAGGGACGACTGCGCGTGGCAGCCGGCGTAGGTGTCACGCCCGACACCCTCGACCGCATCAAGGCCCTCGTCGAGGCCGACGTCGATGCCATCGTCATAGACACAGCCCACGGCCACAGCAAGTTCGTCGTGGAGAAACTCAAGGAAGCCAAGCAGATGTTCCCCGACGTCGACATCGTCGTCGGCAACGTCGCCACGGGCGAAGCAGCCAAGATGCTCGTCGAGGCAGGAGCCGACGGCATCAAGGTCGGCATCGGTCCCGGCAGCATTTGCACCACGCGCGTCGTGGCCGGCGTAGGCGTGCCGCAGCTCAGCGCCGTCTATGACGTGGCCATGGCACTTCAGGGGACCGACGTGCCCCTCATCGCCGACGGCGGACTGCGCTATAGCGGCGACGTCGTGAAGGCACTCGCAGCAGGCGGCTACAGCGTGATGATAGGCTCGCTCGTGGCTGGCACGGAAGAGAGCCCCGGCGACACCATCATCTACCACGGCCGTAAGTTCAAGAGCTATCGCGGCATGGGC